>OLPR01000052.1_pt1 | contig 120970 bp, 134 predicted proteins | sample 1672761 | NCBI WGS metagenome assembly OLPR01 (sample SAMEA3136721, study PRJEB25190) | human gut metagenome | biome: human gut; feature: human-associated habitat; material: faeces | place: Austria | collected 2013 | reverse complement strand
ATTATCCACAGGGAAATATCACCTGACGACCGTTATCTCCTTAGGAAATCTCAAAAAGACTATGTTTTTTTATTAAATATACAAGAAAAGCTTGCATTGTTTTAAATTTTTATGTAGAATAATTTCAAATTAAATCGTTGAGAGAAAAAAGTCAGATCGTTTTACAGAGAATGCGGGAAGCTGAGAACGCATGAGATCAAAGACGACACATTCTTGAGAGCGTATGCGAACTCTGGATGACAGTAGTGTACGACGGATGGTTCCGTTAGAGACTGGGTGTTACAAGTGAAACTTTGTGACTTCATGAGGAAGAGGGGGTGACCCCTGTTCGAATTAAGGTGGAACCACGTGCCAACGTCCTTGCAAAAGTTATTTTTGCGAGGACGTTTTTTGTTACACTTTTTTTAGAGTGTGTAGCGAGAAGTACACTTGGTTAGAGTCAAAGAGAAAGGATAAACTATGGAAATCAAAGGATTACGAAAGATTGAACCCTATGTAGCGGGTAGTCAGCCTGCTGAGAAAAATATCATTAAGTTGAATACTAATGAAAATGCTTATGGACCAAGTCCAGCAGTTCATCAAGCTTTAGCATCCTTTGATGCCCATCAGTTACGCAAGTATTCGACTTTGGATCAAATGGCTTTGCGTCAAGCTTTGTCTGATCAATTGGGTGTGCCTGCCGATCAGTTTATTATTGGAAATGGGTCAGACGACATCTTATCAATGGCTTTTCTAGCTTTCTTTAACAGTGAGGAAAAAATCATATTTCCAGATTTGACTTATGGTTTTTACAAGGTATGGGCAGATTTGTATCGCATCCCCTTTAGAGAAGTGTCTTTGACCTCCTCATTTGAGATTGATACTCAAGATTATTTGGTCGAAAATGGTGGAATTATCCTTACTAATCCGAACGCTCCAACAGGTATTTATAAACCTTTAGATCAAGTCGAGGAGATTGTAAAGGCCAACCAGTCGGTAGTTGTGATTATTGACGAATCCTATATCAACTTTGGTGGGGAGACGGCCTTACCACTCCTAGAAAAATATGACAATGTGTTTATCACCAGGACCTTTTCTAAGGATGCCTCCCTTGCTGGTCTGCGTGTCGGTTACGGCATAGGAAGTCCAAAACTAATGGCTGTCATCAATGCCGTTAAGAATTCGGTCAACCCCTATAATGTGGATAGCATTGCTGAAGCCTTGGGGACTGCAGCGGTTAGATCTTGGGACTATTATGAGGACATTTGCGCTAAGATTATGGCAACACGTGATTGGTTTAGCCAAGAATTGCAGGCGATTGGCTTTGATGTCCTACCTTCAAAAACTAATTTTGTTTTGGTCAAGCCATACGGAGTGACTGCAGGCCAATTGTTTGCCTATCTCCAAAGTAAGAAAATTTATGTCCGTTATTTTCCAAAGGTGGAGCGTATTTCTGACAGACTACGCATTTCTATTGGAACTCAGGATGAGATGGAGCGTGTATTAATGACCATACAGGAGTTACAAGCATGAAAAAAACGACCTTAGCCTTAGGAATGCACGATAAACTTTTCAAACGTGCCCGTACCATGTATCAGATTGAGCATTGCATTTGTGATTTATTGATGACAAAGGGTTTTCTTCGTATTGAGACACCAACCTTAGAGCATTTTGAAGTCTTCAGTGATGTGGTGGACAATGGTAACTATAATTTCTTTGATAAAAATGGAGATCTTATTAGCCTACGTCCTGATATTACCAGTCAAATCGGGCGCGTAATTGCTTCCACACAAGTTCATACACCGATTAAATTTTCCTACTCTGGAAAGGTCTTTAACTACAACGAAGAGATGCGTGGCTTGTCCAATGAGCATACGCAGGCTGGTGTGGAAATCATTGGTTTTCCAGTTCATCAGGCATTGGAAGAAGCTGTGATATCTGCTAAAGAGGCCTTGGATGTGGCAGGTGTCAGAAATTACAAGTTTGAATTTTCACATGCCCAGCTCCTGCAACTCATTTTTGAAGAATTAAACCTTCCAGCAGTAAAAGAAGCAGAGTTGGCCACCTATATCCGTGATAAATCAATCACAGGTCTCAAGGAGTTCACTAAAGAAAATCCAAGTCAATATGACAAGGTTTTGGAGCAGTTGCCATTCCTCTTTGGTGAGACAACTGCTGTCTTGACCGAGGCGAGACAGTTAACCGACAATGAATCCTTTTTGACAGCTTTGGATAGTTTGGAAGTCTTAACCAGTCGCCTAGCTGATAATCTCCCAGAGACGACGCTCGATTTGGCTCAATTACCAGCAGTGCCTTACTACACGGGCATAATGTTTAAGGTCTTCGGTGATAAGGTACCGGATGCTTTTGTATCAGGTGGCCGCTACGATAAACTATTTGAACGTTTTGGGGCTACCGAGTTAACAGCGGTTGGTTGGGCTATTGATATCGACTCAGTTTATCAAGCAGTACATGACGATGTGGAATTTGGAGGTGACATGGATGACTAGCAATCAAATCACAATTGCCTTGACCAAGGGGCGTATTGAAAAAGATGCGGTTACATTGCTAGAAAAAGCTGGCTTTAATATGTCTTTCATGGCTGATAAGGGACGTAATTTGATTTTCGAGAGTCCTAACAACCGTTTCCGTTTTCTCTTGGTTAAAGCTCCAGATGTGACAACCTATGTTAGACACGGTGTCGCAGATATTGGAATTGTTGGGAAGGATGTTCTGGTTGAACATCCGACAGGCTATTTGGAAATGTTAGACCTTAATTTTGGCCTTTGTAAATTCTGCGTGGCTTCAACAGAAGACTATAATCCTAATGACCATAAACGTAAACGTATTGCTACCAAGTATCCAACCATTGCAACTGATTATTTTAATCAAAAGGGTGAGGATGTCGAGATTATTTCGATTCAAGGGAGCGTTGAGATTGCCCCTGTTATTGGTCTGGCGGATGCCATTGTCGATATTGTGGAAACAGGGAGTACTCTTGTTGCCAATGGTTTAAAAGTTTATGAAGATATTTGTCGGATTTCAGCACGAATGATTGTTAATAAGGCTTCTTTGAAAAATAATAAGGAAGTCCTGCAATTCATTCGTAAGATTGAATCACTTGTTGGAAACGAGGAGGTACCGTTCGAATGAAACGATTAACTGGAACTAATAAAGAAATTGCTGAGCTTCTTTATCAGGAGCAATTGGAACTTTCAAAAGAAAATAGAGACGTTGAAAGAACGGTTCAAGCTATTATCGAAGACGTTAAAGAACGTGGAGACGAGGCCCTTCGTGATTATTCAGCGAAGTTCGATAAGGTTGATTTGACTGATATTGAAGTTGGACAAGATCTTATTGATAAAGCCTTTAAGGAAATTGATCCAGAGGTTTATCAAGCCCTAGTCAATGCTAAAGAAAACATTGAATCTTACCACAAACATCAGTTGGAGGCTGGTTTTGAGGACCAACCAAGTGAGGGAGTTATTCGTGGTCAAATGATTCGTCCCATTAATCGTGTAGGTGTTTATGTTCCTGGGGGAACTGCGGCCTATCCGTCCTCAGTCCTTATGAATGTCATCCCTGCCAAAATTGCTGGGGTTAAAGAGATTATTATGATTACACCACCTCAGGAACACTTTGTTCCTGCAATTCTAGTAGCTGCAAAACTGGCTGGTGTGGACACCATTTACCAAGTCGGTGGAGCTCAAGGAATTGCGGCCTTGGCATTTGGGACAGAAACTCTTCCAAAGGTGGATAAGATTACAGGTCCTGGTAATATTTTCGTAGCTACTGCTAAGAAACAGGTTTACGGTATTGTCGGTATTGATATGATTGCAGGGCCATCAGAGATTGGTGTCATTGCTGATAGTAGCGCTAATCCAAGCTATGTAGCAGCTGATCTTTTGTCTCAAGCGGAGCATGACAAGCGAGCACGTGCCATTTTGGTAACAGATTCTGAAGCCTTGGCCGATGCGGTTGAAAGCGAGATTGTACGTCAACTCAAGCTTTTACCACGAGAAGCGATTGCTCGTTCTTCCATTGAAAATAACGGCCGTATTATTATCACTAAGGACACAAATGCCATGTTTGAACTCATGAACTTGGTTGCTCCAGAGCACTTGGAAATTGCTATGGACAAGTCCTATGATTATCTAGAAAAAGTGGAAAATGCTGGTTCCGTCTTTCTTGGTCACTTTACGAGTGAACCAATTGGTGACTACTATGCCGGTGCTAATCACATTCTTCCAACGACAGCAACCAGCCGCTTTTCATCAGCTTTAGGTGTACATGATTTTGTCAAACGTATCCAATATATGCAATACGACAAGGTAGCAGTTAATAAGGCAAAACATGATATTATAACCTTGGCTTATGCGGAAGGCTTGCAGGCTCACGCCAAGGCTATTGAAGTCAGAAATGACAATAATTGAGAGAGTAGAGGAAGCAGTTATGAGACAAGCAGAAATTGAACGTAATACCTTTGAAACCAAAATTAAGTTAAGCCTCAATTTGGATGCTCAAGACCCAGTAGACATTCAAACAGGTGTCGGATTTTTTGACCATATGTTGACCTTGTTTGCCCGTCACGCTCGTATGTCTTTGGTGGTAAAGGCTGATGGTGACCTTTGGGTTGATAGTCACCACACTGTTGAAGATGTCGGTATCGTACTTGGTCAAGCTCTTAAGGAGGCTTTAGGTGATAAAGCAGGTATCAACCGTTATGGAACGGCTTTCGTACCTATGGATGAAACCCTCGGAATGGCAAGCTTAGATTTGTCTGGACGTAGCTTCTTGGTCTTTGATGCTAGTTTTGATAATCCCAAATTGGGTAATTTTGACACAGAATTGATTGAAGAGTTTTTCCAAGCTTTAGCCTTTAATGTTCAAATGAATCTTCATCTCAAGATTCTCCACGGAAAAAACAATCACCACAAGTCAGAAAGTCTTTTCAAGGCAACAGGTCGTGCCTTGCGTGAAGCCATCACAGTCAATCCTGACATTCACGGCATAAACTCGACAAAGGGGATTCTATGATTATCGTCATTGATTATGATTCGGGGAATACCGCAAATGTTCTGCGTGCCCTTGAAAAAATCGGTGTGACTGCAGAATTGTCTGCTGACAAAGAGAAAATTCTAGCTGCAGATGGTTTGATTTTACCTGGTGTAGGTGCCTATCCAACAGCCATGGCAGAGTTGGAGCGAAGAGGTTTGGTAGTTGTAATCAAAGAGGCCGTAGCAAAAGGAGTTCCACTTTTAGGAATTTGCTTAGGTATGCAGATTTTAACAGAAAAAGGACTGGAGCATGAAGAAACAGATGGTCTTGGCTTTATTCCTGGTGTTTGCCGTGCCATTCCTGCTAATAAGGAGCGGCCTGTCCCACATATAGGATGGAATGATTTGACTGTTAAGCAAGCTAGCCCTTTGACAGATGGTTTAGATGGCCAATCTGTCTACTTCGTTCACAGTTATTTTACGGATGTACCTATCCAATATATTGATGTTACTGCAGATTATAGTATCGAGGTTCCAACCATGATCCATAAAGACAATGTTTATGGTGCCCAATTCCATCCCGAAAAATCAGGTGATATTGGTTTAGGTATTATTGAACGGTTTGTGGGATTATGTAAAACCTAGAATCTCGTGAGAACAAAGATTTTTTAGTTAGAAAGGATGGTAGGGGAGATGCAAATTCTACCAGCAATTGATATTAAGGATGGACAGGCTGTTCGTCTCTTCAAAGGAGATTTCAACCAAAAAACCGTCGTCAATCCAGATGTTATTGAGCAAGCAAAAACCCTTAAGAATGCGGGCATCCAATTCATTCACCTTGTTGACTTGGATGGTGCTCTTGATGGTCGTGCCACTAACCGTGACTTGATTGCGGAGGTCAAGAAGATTTCTGGACTTGGCATCGAAATGGGTGGCGGTATCCGCACATTGGAGCAGATTCGTGACTATTTGGCAGTTGGCATCGACCGTATCATTATCGGTTCAATGGCCGTCAAAGATCCTGACTTCGTTAGAGCAGCTTTGGAGGAATTTGGTGCCGATAAGATTGTCGTGGGTATAGATGCAAAGGCAGGTCTTGTCGCTACAGAAGGTTGGTTGGAAACCAGCAATGTGGACTACATCACCTTGGCCAAGGAAATGGAAAAAATGGGCGTAACCCTCATTGTTTATACAGACGTTGATCGAGATGGCACACTGACAGGACCCAATCTTGATCACTACAAATGTTTGGTATCTGAACTCACAACCGCTAAAGTCATCGCTTCAGGTGGGATTGCAGAGCTATCCGACTTAAATCACCTACAAGAGATTGGTGTAGCAGGAACCATTGTCGGTAAGGCCTACTATAACGGCAATATCACTTTAGACCAGCTCAAGTCTTTCGGAGGTTAATATGCTTAAAAAACGTATTATTCCTTGTCTGGATGTCAAGGATAGTCGTGTCGTCAAGGGAGTTAACTTTGTGAATCTAACAGATGTTGGTGATCCTGTTGATTCTGCCCGTGCCTATTATGAGGCTGGTTGTGACGAACTTGTTTTTTTGGACATCACGGCGACTTCAGATAATCGTGAAACAACGGTTGACATGGTGCGACGCGTTGCCGATCAGGTCTTTATCCCTTTCACAGTTGGTGGTGGTATCCGTTCGGTTGAAGACATGAACAAGATGCTCAAAGCCGGTGCAGATAAGGTTGCTGTTAATTCCTCAGCCCATGCCAACCCGCAACTAATCGCTGATTGTGCCCAAAAATTTGGCAATCAGTGTGTCGTGGCTGCGATTGATGCTAAAAAGATGGCTGATGGGAGCTGGCATGTTTTTGTGGCAGGTGGCCGTAAGAATACCGGTAGGGATCTCATCCAATGGGCTCAAGAAGTCGTCGCCTTGGGGGCTGGAGAAATTCTCTTAACCAGTATGGACAAGGACGGCACCAAGTCTGGTTTTGATTTGGAAATGCTTAATCGTGTGGCAGAAGTCGTCGATGTTCCGATCATTGCTTCTGGTGGTGCAGGAAATATTGAGGACATTGTAGAAGTCTTTGAAAAGACAACAGCGACTGGTGCACTGGCAGCCTCTATCTTCCACTTCGGTGAGGTAAATATAGGTGAAACCAAACAAGTCTTGGCAAAAACAGGAATTGAGGTGAGACAATGACAGAGGTTAAACTTGATTTTGACAAACAAGGAGGACTGGTACCAGTTATTGTGACTGATTACAAGACAGGACAGGTGCTTATGTTGGCCTATATGAATGAGGTGTCCTATCAGTTGACCCTTGAGACTAAACAAATGCATTACTGGAGCCGTTCCAGAAATGAGCTTTGGCATAAGGGCGCCACATCTGGTCATTTCCAACATGTCAAAAGCATCAAGACTGACTGTGATTGGGACACCCTACTTATTGCCGTTGAACAAGAAGGAGCAGCCTGTCATACAGGAGCTTACAGCTGTTTCTTTACGGATATATATGATGACAATCAAGATAGATAGGAGTAGCTATGTTAGAAACACTTTATAAGGAAGCCTTGGATCGTAAAAATAATCCTAAAGAAGGGTCTTATACCAATTACCTTTTTGACAAGGGTCTAGACAAGATTCTTAAAAAGGTTGGCGAAGAAGCGACAGAAGTTGTAATTGGAGCTAAGAATGCTGATAAAACGGAAATTGCCAACGAGACAGCAGACGTCCTCTATCATTTAGCCGTCATGCTAGTTGAAACAGGGGTTAGCCCTGAAGACGTTGAAGCCGTACTTAGGGCACGACAAGGCAAGCAAAGCAATGTTCATGACCGAAAAGAAGTAACAGATTATTGAGGTTTATCTCAACAGATTGAGACTAAGAATAAAAGTTTGAAGTGACGCCTCAGTTTTTTGCTAGAGAAATCCCATGAAGAAAAATACTCCTAATATCTCAATGCTTTCTAGCTTAGCTGTTTTCTTCCTCTGTAATCTAGCGTGTCATATTAGGATATTAGAAGTGTGGGTTACACAGTGAAAACGAAAACTTCAAAATACACAAAAACATCTCCGAAAATCAGTCGGAGATACCTTTTTGTTTTACAGAAACGATAGGGGTTACCTTGTGACAGGACTGTTGATCGCTAGGTCCAAATTCCTTCAGCGCAACGTGTATGCTTCAATGCTCAAGGAAAAGGATACATGTCAAATTAAGACTGATGAAAGAAGTCAATCACTTTTGTGGTTGCTTTTTTTGTTAAAATTAACAACTTTTTACACATTCAGCTCATTTGTCTGGCCGAAAAAGTGGTATAATAACTCTTGCTAAATCTTTATTTTGGAGTACATATGGCTAAGTCAAAAAATACTATTGAAAGTCGGATAGATTACTCGATTCTCTTGCCAGTCCTTATCTTACTGCTGGTTGGTATGGTCTCAATTTTTATCGCGACAAATTTTGATTATCCAAAGAATCTCGTTCATGTCATGTCTCAGCAATTACTATGGATTTTTCTTGGTTCAGTACTTGCTTTTGTTGTCATGTTATTTAATACAGAGTTTCTTTGGAAGGTCACGCCCTGGCTTTATATTTTTGGCTTGGGACTTATGGTTTTGCCTCTTATTTTTTATTCACCTTCTTTGGTTGCCTCGACAGGAGCAAAAAACTGGGTCAGTATTGGATCAGTCACCCTTTTTCAACCATCAGAATTTATGAAGATATCCTACATCCTTTTTCTTTCGAGAATAGGTGTTCGGGCTAAACAAGGAAAAGAAGTAACTGAGCTTCAAGATGACTGGTTGTTACTTGTCCAATATGTAGCGGTCACGCTTCCTGTCTTAGGCTTACTGGTTCTTCAAGGTGATATGGGAACGGCCTTAGTCTTCCTCGCTATTTTAGCGGGTATAATAGTGGTTTCGGGAATATCCTGGCGTATCATCTTACCGGTAGTGCTAGTCTTTGCAGCAAGTATAGCTCTGTTTATAATGGTGTTTATCACAGATTGGGGAAAGGAAATCTTGCTCAAGTTAGGGGTTCAGACTTATCAGATTAACCGTATCTCAGCTTGGTTGGACCCCTTCACTTATGCGGATGGCATCGCCTTTCAACAGACACAAGGGATGATATCGATAGGTACTGGTGGTATCTATGGAAAAGGTTTTAATCACCTTGATTTGAATGTACCAGTTCGTGAGAGTGATATGATTTTCACGGTTATTGCAGAAGACTTTGGTTTAGTAGGCGGTGGATTGGTTCTGTTGACCTATCTCTTCCTCATTTATCGTATGTTGCGAGTGACTTTCAAGTCTAATAACCGCTTCTATACCTTTATTTCTACTGGTCTTATTATGATGATTGTCTTCCATATTTTTGAAAATATTGGGGCGGCAGTAGGAATTCTTCCTCTGACAGGTATTCCTTTGCCTTTTATTTCTCAAGGTGGATCTTCACTCATCTCAAACTTGATTGGTGTTGGCTTAGTGCTTTCCATGGCCTACCATACCAACCTCAACGAAGAAAATAAAATTCTTCTGGCTATGTCTCGTCGTATGCGTGCATCTGGGACTAGTAAAGTAAAGGCAGTGTCTAAGACCAAAACTAAGAAAAACAAACCTTCGAAGAGTGCAATCAAGGCCTCACAAGAATTGGTCAAGGCTAAAGATAAGGTTGATAAGGCTACTGTGAAATTACGTCAAACGATTTCTCAAATTATGCCTAGCCTTCACCAAGGCAAGCGTCGTAAAGGGTCTAAAAAGAAACCAACACGTAAACACTAATTAGAAGCAAGTTGGACAATCCAACTTGTTTTTCTTTATAAAAAATTAAGGTCTGTCCCCTTCTCTTTAGGTCTCCCTGTGGTATAATAGAAGGCGACTATTTCGAAAAGGGGTTTGCTATGATAGAGACAGCCAAGCAGCAAGAACGTGCTATTTTAGTAGGTGTTGAATTGCAAGAGACAGAGAATTTTGACATGTCCATGGAGGAACTTGCTAGTCTTGCCAAAACAGCAGGAGCAGAGGTTGTAGCTAGCTATACCCAAAAACGTGAACGCTATGATAGTAAGTCCTTCGTAGGTTCAGGAAAATTAGAGGAAATCAAGGCTATGGTGGACGCGGATGAGATTACTACGGTCATTGTCAATAACCGTTTAACCCCACGTCAAAATACCAATCTTGAAGCAGCATTTGGCGTAAAAGTCATTGATCGCATGCAATTGATTTTGGATATCTTTGCCATGAGAGCTAGAAGTCATGAAGGAAAACTTCAAGTTCATCTAGCTCAGCTCAAATACATGTTGCCCCGTTTATCTGGTCAGGGAATTATGCTCAGTCGTCAAGCAGGGGGCATTGGTAGTCGTGGTCCTGGTGAAAGTCAGCTGGAACTCAATCGTCGTTCTATCCGTAACCAGATTGCGGATATTGAACGCCAATTAAAGATTGTTGAGAAGAACCGAGAGACCATTCGTGAAAAGCGTGTCGACTCAACTACCTTTAAAATCGGCTTGATAGGTTATACCAATGCTGGGAAATCAACTATTATGAACCTTATGACGGATGATAAGCAGTATGAGGCCAATGAACTTTTTGCGACTCTGGATGCAACGACTAAGAAAATATACTTAAAAGATCAGTTTCAAGTGACCTTGACAGATACGGTTGGTTTTATTCAGGATTTGCCAACAGAATTGGTGGCTGCCTTTAAGTCGACGCTTGAAGAAAGTCGTAATGTGGACCTCCTTTTGCATGTCATCGATGCTAGTGATCCGAATCACGAAGAACATGAAAACGTGGTTTTAGATATCCTTAAAGAACTGGACATGACTGATATTCCTCGCCTAGCTATCTACAATAAGATGGACGTGGCGAATAACTTAGTAGCAACAGTCTTTCCTAATGTTCGTCTCTCAGCGCGTGACAAGGGAAGTCGTGAGACTTTGCGAAAACTCTTGATTGATGAAATTCAACAGAATTTTGAACACTTTAGTATTAAGGTTAATCAGGACCAAGCTTATAAACTTTATCAGTTGAGTCAATTAGCCTTGTTAGATAGCTATAGTTTTGAGACAGAAGTGGAAGAAATTACAGGCTATATTTCACCGAAAAATAAATGGAAATTGGAAGAGTTTTATGACTGATTATATGGATTTAGCTTTAAAATATGGTGGTTTTACAAGTTTAGATAAGGTATATCTTCAAAATACCTTGTCAGACCTTTCAGACAATCAAAAACTGGCCTTTATTACGCCACCACCAAGTGTTATTAATGCTTATTTTGCAGAGATTTACCAGAAACAGTCTCCAGAAGCAGCAACGGATTACTATTTGGAGCTTTCGAAAGAACTTAACCTCTTTAATCCAGTACCATCTTTTGATGAACACAAGCCCTTTATTCGTCTCAATCTGTCAGGAAAATCTTATGGTTTTTGCTATGAAAATGCTGATGAAGTGGCCCTAGTCTTTGCTGAGCATTTAGAGGTTCCAACGACTGATATTTTGTTTGAGCTTGCTCAAGTTTTCCCACAATATAAGGTTTATCTCGAAGGGACTCAAGTTAAAATGGCCAAGGTTGACTTTGATGAAGAAGTATTGGAAGAGTTGACACCAGAGACTCAGTTACTTAGTCGTGTCACTAAACTGAAGGGAAATGTCATTAAGTTAGCTAGCTTCAATCAAGATGAATTAGTGGAACTTTTGTCTCAATATAAAGATAAAGGGCAAACTGTTTATTATGGATTTGCTCAGCGTGAATGCCTGGCTTATATTGTCCAAAAATAAGAAAAACGATAGATAGAAAGTATAGAAAGTCATGGAATTACAATTTTTAGGGACGGGCGCCGGACAGCCATCCAAGGCTCGTAATGTATCGAGTCTGGTTTTGAAGCTCCTCGATGAAATCAACGAAGTCTGGATGTTTGACTGTGGGGAAGGAACCCAACGTCAGATTTTAGAAACAACAATCAAACCCCGTAAAGTTAAAAAAATCTTTATTACACATATGCACGGGGACCATATCTTCGGTTTACCAGGTTTCCTGGCGAGTCGTTCCTTCCAATCTAGCGAAGAACAAACTGACCTTGAAGTTTATGGACCAGTTGGTATTAAGCAATACGTCATGACCAGCATTCGTACCTCAGGGACACGCTTATCTTATCATGTGCATTTTAAGGAAATTGATGAAAATAGTCTAGGTTTGGTTATGGAAGATGACAAGTTCGCTGTTTATGCAGATAAGTTGGATCACACCATTTTTTGTGTTGGTTACCGTGTGGTTCAAAAGGATCTCGAAGGCACCTTGGATGCTGAGGCCCTTAAGGCAGCAGGCGTACCATTTGGTCCGCTTTTTGGACAAATTAAGAATGGACAAGATGTGGTTCTTGAAGATGGAACGAAAATCATTGCCAAAGACTTTATTTCCGCACCTAAGAAAGGTAAGGTTATCACTATCTTAGGTGATACCCGTAAGACAAATGCCAGTGTTCGACTTGGATTGGGGGCAGATGTCCTGGTCCACGAGTCTACTTATGGTAAGGGTGATGAAAAAATTGCCAAGAGCCATGGTCATTCAACGAATATGCAAGCAGCCCAAGTAGCTAGGGATGCGTCAGCTAAACGCCTTCTTCTAAATCACGTATCAGCACGTTTTTTGGGGCGTGATATCGGTAAGATGGCAGCAGATGCTAAAACGATTTTTGAAAACACTCACATCGTTCGTGACTTGGAAGAGGTAGAAATCTAATGGCTAAACAACGAATTATCGCTATTACTGGTGCCTCAGGAGGTCTTGCTCAAGAAATTGTCAAGCAGCTCTCCCTCAGTGACGGCATTATCCTCTTGGGACGAGACAAGGACAAACTTGAGAAATGCTATCGCCATGTGAAAAATAAAACCTGTCTTGCTATTGACCTCAGAGACGACAATGCCATTAAAGAAATGGTCGATTATCTCTATCAACGCTTTGGCCGTATTGATGTTTTTATCAATAATGCTGGCTTCGGTGAATTTAAGTCTTATGATAATTACACTAGTCAAGAAGTTCGTGATATGTTTGACATCAATACCTTGGCGACAATGACTTTTTCACGCTTAATTGCAGAGAAAATGGTAGAGCAAGGCTATGGCCATATCATCAATATCGCCAGCATGGCAGGAAAAATTGCGACAGCCAACTCAAGTGTCTATGCGGCAACAAAGTTTGCGGTAATTGGCTTTTCAGATGCCTTGCGTATAGAGCTGGCTGATAAGGGAGTCTATGTGACTACGGTCAATCCAGGTCCAATTGAGACATCTTTCTTCGATCAAGCTGATCCCTCTGGAGCTTATCTTGAGAGTGTTAAGAAGTTTATCCTCAGTCCTAAATATGTGGCTAAAAAGATTGTCCGTATTCTGGGCAAAAATAAACGTGAAGTTAATCTACCACGACTCTTAGCAGTTGCTTACAAAGGCTATACACTCTTTCCCACGATAGCTGATTACCTTGCACGAACAAGCTTTAATTATAAATAAAGAAAGAAGAACATGATTACATCAACGTATGATTGGAAAATAAACACAAAAGAGCCAGATGCTGGCTTTTTTAAACTTGCTAAAGAACATGGACTGGTAAAAACAGCAGCCAAGATTGCCTATGAACGTGGCATTAGGACAGAAGAGGCACTTGAAGACTTTCTAAAGGCAGATTTATCGCACCTTCATGATCCTTATCTGCTTCATGATATGGATAAGGCAGTGGCTAGAATCCGTCAGGCTATTGAAAATTATGAACAAATCTTAGTATATGGAGATTACGATGCGGATGGTATGACGTCAGCCTCGATTGTCAAAGAAGCCCTTGAAATGATGGGAGCTGAAGCTCGAGTATACTTGCCAAACCGTTTTACAGATGGTTATGGACCAAACGAAAGTGTCTATAAGTATTTCATTGAGCAGGAAGGTATTTCACTCATCATTACAGTGGATAATGGGGTAGCTGGGAATGAGGCTATCGCTTATGCGCAAGAGCAAGGTGTGGATGTTATCGTCACAGACCACCATAGCATGCCGTCACAGCTTCCAGAAGCTTATGCCATTGTTCATCCAGAACATCCAGGTGCTGATTATCCCTTTAAGTATTTGGCAGGTTGTGGAGTAGCTTTCAAAATAGCAACGGCCCTCCTCGAGACCATACCAACAGAGATGTTGGATTTGGTAGCTATAGGGACTATTGCTGATATGGTTAGCCTGACCGATGAAAATCGTATTATGGTTAAGGTTGGACTTGAAATTCTCAAGACTACTGAGCGTATTGGGCTTCAAGAATTGCTCCGTATTTCCGAAGTAGACCTAACAACAATTTCTGAAGAAACAGTGGCTTTCAAAATAGCCCCTCAACTCAATGCCTTAGGACGTTTAGACGATCCAAACCCAGCTATTGAACTATTAACCGGATTTGACGATGAGGAAGCGCAAGCCATTGCTCTGGAAATCAATGCCAAAAATGAAGAACGTAAGGAAGTTGTTCAAAACATCTTTGATGAAGCCATGAGCATGGTAGACTTGGATAAACCAGTTCAGGTTTTGGCTAAGGAAGGCTGGCATCCTGGTGTACTCGGCATTGTTGCTGGCCGCATCATGGAGCAAATCAGTCAGACAGTAGTGGTTTTAAATATTGAAGATGGCTTGGCTAAGGGATCAGCTCGTAGTTTGGAATCTATCAATATCTTCCATGCACTTGATGACCACAGAGACATCTTTACTGCATTTGGAGGGCACGCTGGAGCAGCTGGTATGACCCTTCCAGAGGAAAATCTTACTCAACTCTCAGATATTTTATGTAGTTATGTCTACGATAATGACATTGATACGAGTGCCAAAAATACGCTTAATTTAGACGAGGAACTACAACTCGGTGAGCTTAGCTTGGATACCATAAGGAGCCTCGAAAAACTAGCACCTTTTGGTATGGATAATAAAAAGCCAGTCTTTTGGCTACATGATATTACCGTTACTCAAGCTAGAACTATGGGGCAAAATGGAGCTCATCTTAAGTTTAAGGTTAAGCAAGGCAAGGCTAGTTTTGATGTTGTCGCCTTTAACAAAGGGCATCTGCTTCAAGAATTTCAGCAAGCTCAGGGGTTGGAATTAGCAGTGACGCTGTCCGTTAATGTATGGAATGGCCAGACAACACTACAGCTCATGTTGGCAGATGTGCGCGTGGACAATGTTCAGTTATTTGATTTTCGCTCAAAAAATATGGTACTACCTGAGGGCCTACCAACTGTAGAAGAGGCCTCAGACGAAGCAACTGCAGTTGTCCTCGACACCCTACCGAATTCAGAGACGGAATTAAAAGAGTGGTTTGACGGTAAGGAATTCCAGGCCATTTATTTTAAGAATCGCATTAAGGAAGCCTATTATCTGACAGGCTATGGAACTAGAGAGCAATTTGCAAGGCTCTATAAAACCATTTATCAATTCCCAGAATTTGATGTGCGCTATAAATTAGATGACCTCAGTCATTATCTTAAGATTGATAAAATTCTTCTCATCAAGATGATTCAAATTTTTGATGAATTGGGCTTTGTCACTATTGATAATGGTGTCATGACAGTTAATAAAGAGGCTGGAAAACGTGATATTGAGGAAAGCAAGATTTTCCAGGACCTTAAACGTCTTGTCAAGTTCCAAGAACTCATGGCTTTGGGAACACCACAGGAAATTTATGATTGGCTCTACAAGCAGGAGCAGTAGTGCCTAACTAAGATAATTGGTTTAGAATCTAGAGGTTAGTATTTTCTAAATCCATGGATTCATGCTATAATAGTATGTAAATATTTTTTGGCAAAATGCCCATAGGAAGAACAAATGAAATTAGAAGATTATATTGCAACTATTGAAAACTACCCTAAAGAAGGGGTTACTTTCCGCGATATTAGCCCGTTGATGGCTGATGGAAACGCTTATAGCTATGCTATTCGTGAAATCGTTCAGTATGCGACTGACAAGAAGATTGACATGATTGTTGGTCCCGAAGCACGTGGTTTCATTGTTGGATGCCCAGTTGCCTTTGAACTTGGTATTGGATTTGCGCCAGTTCGTAAACCTGGTAAATTGCCACGTAAAGTGATTTCAGTCGATTATGAAAAAGAATATGGTGTCGATACTCTTTGCATGCATGCCGATGCAATCAAACCAGGCCAACGTGTACTTATCGTTGACGATCTCTTGGCTACTGGTGGTACTGTCAAAGCAACAATTGAAATGATTGAACGCCTAGGTGGTGTTGTTGCTGGATGTGCCTTCTTGATTGAGCTTGACGGACTTAATGGTCGTGAAGCAATCGAAGGTTATGACGCTAAAGTATTGATGAACTTCCCAGGATAAAACTATCTATGTTTTACAAAAGGCCTCAGGGCCTTTTTAACTCTTTTAAAAAATAAGTGTGTCATCATATAGTTTAAAGTTATAGCTAACTAGAGAAAATATATATTTGATAACAATATTTACCCGGTTTATAATATGAAGATAGAATAAACAAGGATGGAGATGTTGTTATGCCTATAAAACTTGATAATAAGTTACCAGCTCTTGATGTATTGCGTTCGGAAAATGTCTTCATCATGGATGAGAATAGAGCTAGTAGCCAGGATATTAGACCAATGGAGGTCCTGATCCTTAACCTAATGCCAACTAAAGAAGTGACAGAAACTCAGTTGCTACGTCTTTTAGCAAATACACCACTCCAAATTAACGTAGAGTTTCTGTATATGGCTAGTCATAAATCAAAAAATACCCACGCTGAACATATGGAAACCTTCTATAAGACTTTTGATGAAATCAAGGACAAGTATTACGATGGTCTTATCGTAACAGGGGCTCCTGTTGAACAAATGCCTTTTGAGGAAGTTGATTATTGGCAGGAATTAACACGAGTTTTTGACTGGTCTAAAAAGCATGTTTATTCAACTCTTCACTTGTGTTGGGGAGCTCAAGCAGGTCTCTATTACAAACATGGGGTTGATAAGGTTCCCTTGTCAGAGAAATTATCAGGTATCTATAAGCAAACTGTTGACATGCCAGAAAATTTCCTCATGAATGGCTTTGATGATAGCTTTGTGTCACCGCACTCACGCTATACAGAGGTGACTCTGGAAGATATCAAGAATAAAACAGATTTAGACGTTGTTGCATCAGGTCAAGAGGTAGGTCTGTCCATTCTGGCAAGCAAGGATCTTCGTGAAGTTTACAGTTTTGGTCATTTCGAATATGATCGTGATACTCTTGCTAGAGAATATCGAAGGGATTTGGAAGTAGGCATCAATCCAGATGTGCCAGCAAACTATTTTCCTGGGGATGATCCAAGTCAGGAACCAAAACTTCGTTGGAACCTTGCGGCATCAACATTCTTTAGTAATTGGATTAACTACGCTGTATATCAAGAAACACCCTATCGTTTAGAAGAGTTGGAAGACGATTTTTCATTCTACGGTTATTTGTAGTAGGTTTCTCAAAAGACTTATGTTAAAACATAAAATTTTTTGAATTGACCTATCTACTCTGAAAGGTAAATATGAGTTTTTTTGAACAGTATCGAACAGGAAATCTAGTCCTTCCAAATGCCTTATTTTTTCACTTTAAGGATATTTTTCCATCAGCGGATGACTTTTTAGTTTGGCAGTTTCTCTATCTACAAACGACTACTCAGATTGGAGAAGTGGCCTCTAGCCAGATAGCGCAGGCAACTGGAAAGACCCCCACTGAGGTTAATAAAAGTATTACGACATTAACTGAGGCCGGACTCCTTGATTTTACGACTGTTAAAGTTAATAATGAAATTAAGATGGTTGTTGATGCTTCACCTGCCCTAGCAGTGTTAGACAAGCTAGTGAGTAGTGAAAATTCAACGACAGGTCCTGTTGCTGGCCAACCAACAAATACACAGCTTATTAAACAATTGACAGATGAGTTGGAACAGGCTTTGGGAATCTTGAATCCTATGGTAATAGAAGATTTAAATAAGGAAATTCAGGAAGAACACACTGACCCGGAATTAATCCGTGAAGCTCTGAAAGAGGCAGTATTTAACCGAAAAACCAACTGGAATTATATCAAAGGGGTTCTTCGTAACTGGAAATTAAGTGGTATTACTACTAAAATTCAAGTTGAAGAACGTCGTTTGGAGCATCAAGGAAAGAAACAACATCATCAGGTTTCGGATGAGTTCAAAACTGGTATGGACGCGGCCCGTCAATTGTGGGGTGGTCAATAATGTTGGGTAGAAAACGTGTTAATGAAGCTCTGGCCTTAATGGGAAAGATGTTTCCAGATGCACATGGTGAGCTGGAGTGGGAGACTCCCTTTCAACTACTAGTTGCTGTTATTTTATCTGCTCAAACAACTGACAAAGCTGTTAATAAGGTAACACCGGGTTTGTGGGCCCGTTATCCAGAAATTGAAGATTTAGCATCTGCTAATCTTGATGATGTTGAAATGTGCTTAAGAACCATTGGGCTATATAAGAATAAGGCAAAGAATATCATCAAAACTGCTAGAGCTATTTTAATGAATTTCGACGGACAAGTTCCCAAAACTCACAAGGAATTAGAGAGTCTACCTGGTGTTGGACGAAAAACAGCTAACGTCGTATTGGCTGAAGTCTATGGTATTCCGTCTATTGCTGTAGATACACATGTCTCTCGCGTTTCTAAACGACTGAATATAGCTCCAGAAAATGCTAGTGTAGAGGAAATCGAAGCAGAATTGATGAAGAAAATACCAAAGAAAGATTGGATTATCAGTCATCACCGCATGATTTTCTTTGGACGCTATCATTGTTTAGCAAAGAATCCTAAATGCCAGACTTGTCCTCTTCAAAGTTACTGTAAGTATTATCGAGAAACAACTAAGAAATAAGCTGAGGATGTGATTTTCGTCAGCTTTTTACAGTTGTAAGATTTTATTACAAACTAGTAACTTGACAAAAATCCCAGGCTTTAAGAAAATAGAAGAAACGATTTAGAAGCTGGAGCGAAATAGTGAATGGCTGAATTCAGTGATGAAGAGTATTTGAGAGTCTTAGCTGACAATGGTGATAGAGAAGCAGTCAAAGAATATGAGCAAGCTTTGGATAATCTTATTTTTTAGTTGCAAATTTCATTGGCTCAAACTAGTGATTCGCGGTGGCGTAAGGAAGTGCAAAAACTCTTGGAACAAGAGGAAAAGAAAAAAGGAACTACTTTCAAGAAAAAGAGGATAAAGCTGTGAGCGAATTTAGACGTCGTAAAACTGAAAGAACCAGGGGAAGGAAGGTTTCGAGTTTTAATAAACTCAAAGACCTAAAAAAATTCGATGGGTAATTGGAGGAATTGCTTTAATTGCAGTGCTCATCCCTTTACTTACTTTAGTGTGGTATAGTAATAACCAAAACGAAAATGTCACTAACCCATGGAAAAATGGCCAATTGGCTAAAAGTAAGGAAGGGTCATCATCAGATAGTAAGTCATCGTCAGATAGTAAATCATCTCAAGTTGATACGTCATCTTTGTCTGATCAGCAGTTAGGAGATTGTTTTTTTCTACCTATGCTGAAGAACGAGGCTCAACTGGTGATAATTATAAAAATTTAGGTTGGAGTGTCTATTCTTGGAAAGATGATGACGATGGTTTGGTTTATGCACAACTTTATGATGCGTATGGTAATGATGTCCTCCTTTTCCGAGTAAACACTAAGGAACAACTCGAAGCCTATGGAGGTATTGACGGTTCAAGTGGTTCATGGGACGTTGTTTCAAAAACTTATAAAACAAGCTAATTTAATCATGTTAAAGCACTAGCCAATAGTGGTTGAGACTGTCTTTTGACAGTCTTTTTTGGTATAATCTAAGATAATCGTATAAACAATTAAAAAGCTGATTGATAGTATTGGAGAATCATGGTTCTACAGAGCTTTTTTAGTGTCTTTAGATTTTTCCAGAGTCAAGTTAATAAAGGAGAGTTGTCGTGTCAGACTATTTATCGGTCACATCCTTAACCAAATATTTGAAAATGAAATTTGACCGTGACCCTTATTTAGAGAGGGTATATTTGACAGGCCAGGTTTCCAATTATCGCCGACGCCCGAGTCATCAGTACTTTTCTCTTAAGGATGAAGGGGCAGTCATTCAGGCAACGATTTGGGCTGGGGTCTTCAAAAAAATTGGTTTTGATCTTGAAGAGGGAATGAAGATTAATGTTGTTGGTCGGGTGCAGATTTATGAGCCTAGTGGTTCATATTCCCTTATTATTGAGAAGGCTGAGCCGGATGGTATTGGTGCACTCGCCCTCCAGTTTGAGCAGCTTCGTAAAAAACTTACTGCTGAAGGCTACTTTGATGATCGTCATAAGCAACCTCTTCCTAATTTTGTCAAGAAAATTGGGGTTATCACTAGTCCTAGTGGTGCGGTTATTCGGGACATTATTACAACGGTTAGTCGTCGTTTTCCAGGTGTAGAGATTCTGCTTTTCCCTACCAAGGTTCAAGGTGACGGAGCGGCGCAAGAGATTGTTGAAAATATTCAAAAAGCCAATCAGAGGGAAGATCTGGATCTTCTTATCGTCGGCCGTGGTGGAGGTTCAATTGAGGACCTATGGGCCTTTAATGAGGAAATTGTAGTTCAGTCCATTTTTGAGAGTCGTCTACCTGTGATTTCAAGTGTTGGTCACGAAACAGATACGACTCTGGCGGATTTTGTAGCGGATCGCAGGGCTGCTACACCTACAGCAGCAGCTGAACTTGCTACTCCGATATCAAAGGCTGATACTTTGGCTTGGATTCGCGAAAGACAAAACAGAGCCTACCAAGCTTGTTTGAGGCGCATACAGTATAATCAGGAACGTTTAGCCAAATTATCACAATCGGTTGTCTTTAGGCAACCTGAACGTCTTTATGATGGATATTTACAAAAGTTAGATCGCCTAACAACAAGGCTCGAAACCTTCATGAGTCAAGATTTTGAGCGCAAACAAAAATCAGCTGAATTTTTGAGACAGCGATTACACGGTCTAAATCTCTCGACTCGTGTTAAGAACTATCAAGATCGTCGAGAGTCCTTACAGCGACTTTTAGTGACCACAACTAAGAATACTATCAATGGTAACCGCGTTAGACTAGAGAAGGCTCAAGATGCCCTATTGTCTCTAGATACTAGCCGTATTGTTGCCAGGGGCTATGCTATTGTCAATAAAAATGATAAGCCCCTAACAACTATCAAAGATATTACTGAAGGCGAGCAATTAACAATCCAAATGAGAGATGGACAACTAGAAGTAGAGGTGAAAAATGTCAACGAAAAAAACATTTGAAGAAAATTTACAGGACTTAGAAGCTATCGTCACAAAACTTGAAACAGGTGATGTTGCTCTTGAGGATGCGATTGCTGAATTCCAAAAAGGTATGGTATTGTCTAAAGATTTGCAGAAGACCTTGGAAGATGCTGAAAAAACACTTGTTAAGGTTATGCAAGCAGATGGTACAGAAATGGAAATGGATGCCTAATGACCAAGCTAAAAAAAATTGATGCTGCTATACGGGATTTTTATCAAAAGAAAACCCCACCAGTATCAAGCGATTTAATCTCTGCTATTCTTTATTCAGTTGATAGTGGCGGTAAGCGTATCCGTCCACTGATTTTCTTGGATTTACTTGAAGGATTTGGTTTAGAGTTAACTCCCAGTCATTTTGATATTGCAGCAAGTCTTGAAATGATTCATACCGGGAGTCTGATTCACGACGATTTACCGGCAATGGACGATGATGATTACCGTCGAGGACGTCTAACAAACCATAAAAAATTTGATGAAGCAACGGCAATTTTAGCTGGTGATTCTCTCTTTTTAGATCCCTTTGCACTTGTAGCTCAAACAGAGCTTTCTGCAGAGATTCGTGTTCAATTGATTCACGCTCTATCTCATGCGTCAGGGACCTTCGGTATGGTTGGTGGTCAGATGTTGGATATGAAAGGTGAAGGTCTGGAACTTGATTTATCGCAACTGGCTAAGATTCACGAGAATAAGACTGGTAAGCTTCTAACCTTTCCTTTTGTAGCGGCTGGTATTGTGGCCCAACAAGAAGATCGAGTCATGGAAAATCTTCAAGAAGCTGGTCGCTTGATTGGTCTTGCCTTTCAAGTTCGTGATGACATTTTAGATGTGACTGCTGACTTTGAATCCTTAGGAAAAACGCCTGGAAAAGATGTGGTCGCTGGGAAATCAACCTACCCTGCTCTTCTTGGTTTGGAAAAATCATATGCCATTCTCGAGGAATCACTAAATAAGGCTGAGGCCATTTTCAAAGACTTGGCTGAGTACCAAGGTTTCAAGCAAGACAATATTATGAAAATCATAGAAAGGTTAAGATTCCATGCCTAAGGAAAGAGTAGATGTCTTGGCTTATAAACAAGGCCTATTTGAAACGCGAGAACAAGCTAAACGCGGTGTTATGGCTGGTTTAGTTGTTAATGTTATCAATGGTGAGCGTTACGATAAACCTGGTGAAAAAATTGATGATGGAACAGAGTTGAAGCTCAAAGGTGAAAAGCTTAGGTATGTGAGTCGTGGAGGACTCAAACTTGAAAAAGCTTTAGCTGTTTTCAATCTATCAGTTGAAGATATGATAACCATTGATATCGGTGCCTCAACAGGTGGATTTACCGATGTCATGCTTCAAAATGGTGCTAAACTGGTTTATGCAGTAGATGTTGGTACCAATCAGTTAGTTTGGAAATTGCGTCAAGATGATCGAGTGCGTTCTATGGAGCAATATAATTTTCGATATGCTGAACCAGTCGATTTCACAGAGGGATTACCATCATTTGCATCTATTGATGTTAGTTTCATCTCTCTTAATTTGATCCTACCAGCTTTGGCTAAGATATTGGTTGATGGAGGGCAAGTTGTTGCTCTTGTGAAACCTCAATTTGAGGCAGGCCGTGAACAAATTGGAAAAAATGGGATTGTACGTGAGAGCAGTATCCATGAAAAAGTATTAGAAACCGTAACAGCTTTTGCAGTTGACTATGGCTTTTCAGTTAAAGGACTGGATTTTTCTCCTATTCAAGGTGGTCATGGTAACATTGAATTTCTCGCACACTTGGAGAAGACAGATTCTCCTCAAAATGATGTTCCAACTTCAATCAAAGAAGTTGTAGCACAAGCACATAAGGAGTTTAAGAAGAATGAAGAAGAAAGATCGTTTGGAGTTAATACGAAAGATTGTCCAAGAAAATAAAATTACGACCCAGGAAGAATTGGTAAGATTACTCCAGGCTGAGGGGTTGAAGGCTACTCAGGCTACGGTATCACGTGATATCAATGAAATTGGTATTACCAAAGTGCCAACCGAAGATGGTTCGTACATCTATGGGTTCTCAACTGCTCCTAGACGAGTAGGTAGATCTTCTGTTGCTTGTCGCCGCTTGTTGCGTATTGATCGACAACATGCCTTTATGAATATCTTAGTTCAGCCAGGGACTAGTCGTCTCATCAAAAAGATTCTTTTGGATGAATACAAGCATTTGATTTTTAGCTTGATTGCTGATGATGACACGCTCTTTTTGGTTGCTCAGTCAGAATTAGCAGCTATCGAATTACATGGACAAATCGTCAAGTGGGTTGAAGAATAGGAGGAAGCATGCTTCTCGAAATTACGATAAAGAATTTCGCAATTATTGAAGAAATTTCTCTTAACTTTGAAAATGGGATGACTGTTCTTACCGGAGAGACTGGGGCAGGAAAATCCATTATCATTGATGCCATGAATCTTATGTTGGGGGCACGGGCATCTAGCGAGGTTGTCCGTCATTCAGCCCCCAAGGCGGAGATTCAGGGCTTCTTTTCAATTGAACAAAATCCTGCTTTAGTTAGTCTCTTGGAAGACAATGGGATTCCTGTTGAAGATGAGCTAATTATCCGCCGTGAAATTTTCCAAAATGGTCGAAGTGTTAGCCGTATCAACGGTCAAATGGTCAATTTAACGATTCTTAAAGCTGTCGGCAACTTTTTGGTAGATATCCATGGACAGCATGATCAAGAAGAACTTATGAGACCTGCTCTTCACATAAGCATGCTTGATGCCTTTGGTGACAAGGATTTTTTTCAGGCAAAAAAAGAATATCAGGAATACTTTGATCGTTACCGTGAGCTAAGAAAAGCTGTTCTTGAAAAACAGAAAAACGAGAAAGAGCATAAGGCTAGAATTGAAATGCTAGCTTTTCAGATTGCAGAAATTGAAGCAGCCTCTCTAAAAACAGGTGAGGATCTAGCTTTGATGAAGGAGCGAGATAAACTCCTCAATCATAAGCAGATTGCTGATACCTTAACGAATGCTTATGTTATGCTGGATAATGAAGATTTTTCAAGCTTATCAAATGTCCGTTCTGCCATGAATGATCTCCAATCTCTTGAAGAGTATGATTCTGATTATAAAGAACTCTCTAATAATTTGTCAGAAGCCTACTATGTCCTTGAGGATGTCACTAAACAGTTAGGAGATCTTGTAGATAATTTAGATTTTGATGCTGGGCGTTTGCAAGAGATTGAATACCGTTTAGATACGATTAATGCCATTACCCGTAAATATGGTGGAACTGTTGATGATGTCTTAGATTATCTCGAAAATTCAAGTAAAGAATATAACCTATTGACTGGAAATTCTAGCTCTTCTGATGCTATGGAACAAGAGCTTAAGCAACTTGAAAAAGACTTACTCGCGTCTGCAGAAACCTTGCAAAGGGAACGACATCAGATTGCAAACGCTCTTGAGTCAGAGATAAAGACTGAGTTATGTGATCTGTATATGGATAAGGCTGATTTTAAAGTTGTCTTTACTAAGGGGAAATTTAACCGTGATGGTAATGAGCAAGTTGAGTTTTATATTTCAACCAATCCAGGTGAAGGATTTAAACCGCTTGTTAAGGTTGCATCTGGTGGCGAACTGTCTCGACTTATGCTAGCCATTAAGTCAGCCTTTGCTCGAAAAGAAGATAAAACTAGTATTGTCTTTGATGAGGTTGATACTGGAGTGTCGGGCCGTGTAGCCCAGGCTATCGCACAAAAGATTCATAAGATTGGAAGTCATGGTCAGGTATTGGCTATCAGTCACCTTCCTCAAGTAATCGCTATTGCAGATTATCAATTCTTTATTTCTAAAGAAAGTGATAACGAGACAACTGTATCTCGTGTTCGTCTCCTAACACCTGAAGAAAGAGTTGAGGAAATCGCCAAGATGCTTGCAGGTGATAATTTGACTGATGCTGCCTTGAGTCAAGCTAGAGCTTTATTAAAAGTGGATGAACCTGTTTAAGAAAAGAGTTTGGTAAACCTCTCTAGTCATGCTATAATAGAACAAAAAAATTGTTTAAAGCGAGAGAAATATGAGTAAAATCAGAATTGTAACCGATTCGTCAATCACGATTGAACCGGAATTGGTTGAAAAGTACAATATCACTATTGTTCCATTGTCAGTTATGATGGATGGTGTCATCTATTCAGATAGTGACCTTCGTGAAGAAGGTCGTTTCCTGGAAATGATGAAGAATAGTAAAGAGTTACCAAAGACAAGTCAACCACCAGTAGGGTTGTTTGCTGAGACATTTGAAAAATTGATTAAAGATGGTGCAGAGCAAATTATAGCTATCCATCTTATGCATACTCTTTCTGGGACATGTGAGGCTTCACGTCAAGGAGCTATCCTTTCAGGAGCTGATGTAACAGTTATAGACTCAGGTTTTATAGATCAGTGCCTAAAATTCCAAGTAGTTGAGGCTGCTAAACTCGCGCAAGCAGGGGCTAGTCTTGAGGACATTGTGGCACATGTAGAAGAAGTGAAAAGTAAATCTGAACTTCATATTGGTGTCTCTACCCTTGAAAATCTTGTTAAAGGTGGTCGTATTGGTCATGTTACAGGGCTTTTATCATCATTGCTCAATATTCGTGTTATTATGGAATTGAAGGACTATCAGTTAAATACTGTTGCCAAAGGTCGTGGTGCAAAAACGTTCACGAGATGGTTGGATTCTTACATTGATGCTATCAAGGATCGCAAGGTTGCTGAGATAGGTGTCTCCTATGCTGGAACACCTGTGCTGGCACATGAACTTGCTTCGAAACTTAAAGTATTGGGTGCACCAATTTCAATTCTTGAGACTGGTTCCATCATTCAAACACATACTGGTGAAGACGCCTTTGCCGTAATGGTTCGCTATGAATAAATTGAAAGAATCAGAATTACTTAGAAGCTTTGCAGGCTTCTTCTTGTTTTTTCTATTATTTGTGGGGCTACTCATTTTTATTGTACCAAGCAGCCATCAGTCATCAAAGATTTCTGACAAGATAAGGTCTGTGAAAAAAGAAAAGGTAACTTATGTGGCCATTGGAGACTCACTTACTCAAGGTGTGGGTGATAGCAGCAATCAAGGGGGCTTCGTTCCTGTTTTATCACAGGCCTTAGAGTCAGATTTTAATTGGCAAGTGACTCCTCGTAATTATGGTATCGCAGGAAACACTAGCAATCAAATCCTCAAAAGGATGCAGGAGAAGAAGGATATCAAAAGGGATCTCAAAAAGGCAAAATTGATGACTTTGACTGTTGGTGGAAATGATGTGATTCATGTCATTAAGGATAATATCACCAATCTTAATGTGAATACCTTTAGCAGAGCTGCTGTGGGCTATCAAAAGAGATTGCGACAGATTATTGAGCTGGCTCGTAAGGAAAATAAAACATTACCGATTTATATTACTGGTATTTACAATCCGTTTTATCTTAATTTTCCAGAGATGACAGAAATGCAAACCATTGTTGATAATTGGAACCGGTCTACCGAAGAAGTGTCTAAGGAGTACGACAATGTCTACTTTGTTCCAGTTAACGATCTGCTCTATAAGGGAATTAATGGTAAGGGTGGAGTGACGAGCTCTGATGAAACATCACAGTCTACCAAATCATCCCAAGATAGTTTAAACGATGCTCTATTTGAGGAAGATCATTTTCATCCCAACAACACAGGTTATCAAATTATGTCAGATGCGATTTTGAAACGTATAAACCAAACAAAGAAGGAGTGGTCAGGTGAGTAAGGTATGGAAATGGTTATTTTTGGGACTTTTAGCCTTAAATCTAGCCCTAATTAGTGTCGTGACGGTTAGAATAATGACACCAGTCGAAATGAGCCCAGTATCCCTACCTAAAGGAGCTGCTAAAATTGGAAAGTATAGTATGAGTAAAGAGGAGCTTGATGCGTCGCTTAGAGGGTTTGCTCAAGATTATTCTACTGATAAGATGCGTTTCAAGGTCAAAGTGACTAATTCTAAAATTGTTTTTGAGAGTAGTTACAAGGTCTTAGGTCACGCAGTCCCCCTCTATGTTTACTTTACGCCTCTTGTAAGTGAGTCGGGTGCTGTCGTTCTTCAAGTGTCTGAGCTCTCGGCAGGAACCTTGAAGCTCCCTATTTTAGATGCTCTTAATATGATCAAACGTTCAACAAAACTTCCTGATTACATTGTAATTGACAGCAAGAAGGGTAAGGTTATCCTAAATATTCAGTCTATGAAGAATGATAAGGGAATAACAGCACGTGCTCAGAGTTTCGATTTAGTTAATGATCGTATCGAATTTGACATCTATAAGACAATAAATTAAAAACGCTTTACTTTTTACAAAAAAGCGATGAAATTAGCATTTATTACTTGACCTCATAAGGCTTTTAGGATAAGATAATACTTGTTAAAGCGCTAGAAATATCATTCGCTTATGAATAAATTGGAGGATTGTTACAATGGCTAACAAACAAGATTTGATCGCTAAAGTTGCAGAAGCAACTGAGCTTACAAAAAAAGATTCAGCAGCAGCTGTAGATGCGGTTTTTGCTTCTATCGAAGAATTCCTTGCTGCAGGTGAAAAAGTACAATTGATTGGTTTCGGTAACTTTGAAGTACGTGAACGTGCTGCTCGTCAAGGTCGTAACCCACAAACTGGTGAAACTATCTCAATCGCAGCATCTAAAGTTCCTGCATTTAAAGCTGGTAAAGCTCTTAAAGACGCAGTCAAATAATGTTAATCCCCCTAAGCTTTTAGGGGGATTGATTTATACAAAAAATATAAGGAAAATTATGAAAACTATAACAGTGGTATTGATCTTTCTTTTGGTTTTTACTGTTATTAAGTTATCAGCTATTGTTACAATTAGTAAACTGATGAAGCCAAGTGAAAAACAGATCGAAGAAGCTCGTCAAAAGCGTATTCAAGCCCAAAAAGAGGGGAAGGATACTTTTGAAGTCTGGGATGAACGAGACGATGATAGTCTCGTATAAGAAGAGAAACTCATCCTCAAATAAAGATAAAAAGAGTTTGGAAAAAAATCCAAGCTCTTTTTGGTTATCTGTCAATATAGTGCAGTTTTCCACGAAAGTCTTCAAGAGTTTCATAACCTTTTTTTGCCATGATTTCTTTAAGTTCTTTAGTGATGCGATCAAAGATAGTAACACCTTCTTTTTGAAGTGCAGTACCTACTTGCACCATACTTGCGCCACAAAGGATGTGTTCAAAAGCATCACGACCAGATTTTACACCACCAGTACCAATAATTTGGATCTCAGGTTTCAAACGTTGGTAGAAGGCATGGACGTTTGCCAAAGCAGTAGGTTTAATATAATCACCACCAATACCACCGAAGCCATTTTTTGGTTTGATGACAACAGATTCATCTTCAATGTAAAGTCCATTACCAATAGAGTTCACACAGTTAACGAAGACAAGAGGGAATTGGTTGAAAACAGCAGCTGCTTGATCAAAGTGAACAATATCAAAGTATGGTGGTAATTTCACGCCAAGAGGTTTCGTAAAGTAAGAGAAGACTTCAGTAAGGATATCGGTTGTGGTTTCAAAATCGTAAGCAATTTGAGGTTTGCCTGGAACGTTAGGACATGAGAGGTTGAGTTCAACGAGTCCCTCATAGTCACTTTTTTGAACTTTTTTAAGAATAGTGTGTGTTTCTTCTGGTGAGAGTCCCACTAGTGAGAGGAAATGGTTTTTTGTATTGGGTTGATTTTGCAATTCAATGACATAGTCAAGATAATATTCAAAACCGTTATTTGGCAAACCCATTGAGTTGATTGAACCAAGGGGTACATTGACATAACGAGGTTCTGGATTACCAGGACGGGCCTCAAGTGTCCCTGTTTTTGTGACGAATGAACCAGCAGCTGAAGCTTCAACCTCTGCCAGCTCTTCTTTGGTCATGCAGTAAACACCAGCAGCATTCATAAGACAGTTATCAAACGTAAAGTTACCAACTTTTGTAGCAGTAGAAACCATAAGATCCTCCTTAAGTATCACAAAGTAAAATGTTACTATTTTCATTTCATTCTAGCATGAAAGAAGGCTTAAAACAAGGAAATAATGGATAGGTATAAGCTTCTGACTTAAAAATCTGATTAGTTTTAATTTGCAAAGGAAAGGAACAGTAGAATTTTACAGAATTTTGATATTTTGCTAGCTTTTTCAATGTTTTTTGGGTAGAATATATAGAGTAGATGGGTTTAACCCGAAATAAAAAGGAGACATAACTAATGGTAAAATTGGTTTTCGCTCGCCACGGTGAGTCTGAATGGAACAAAGCTAATCTTTTCACAGGTTGGGCTGACGTAGATCTTTCTGAAAAAGGTACTCAACAAGCTATTGACGCTGGTAAATTGATTAAAGAAGCTGGTATTGAATTTGACAAAGCTTACACTTCAGTATTGAAACGTGCGATCAAAACAACTAACCTTGCGCTTGAAGCCTCTGACCAACTTTGGGTTCCAGTTGAAAAATCATGGCGCTTGAACGAACGTCACTACGGTGGTTTGACTGGTAAAAATAAAGCAGAAGCTGCTGAACAATTTGGTGATGAGCAAGTTCACATCTGGCGTCGTTCATACGATGTATTGCCTCCAAAAATGGACCGTGATGATGAGTACTCAGCACACAAAGACCGTCGTTACGCTTCACTTGACGATTCAGTAATTCCAGATGCTGAAAACTTGAAAGTAACTTTGGAACGTGCCCTTCCATTCTGGGAAGATAAAATTGCTCCAGCTCTTAAAGATGGTAAAAACGTATTCGTAGGTGCACATGGTAACTCAATCCGTGCCCTTGTAAAACACATCAAAAAATTGTCAGATGACGAAATCATGGATGTTGAAATTCCAAACTTCCCACCATTGGTATTTGAATTTGACGAAAAATTGAACGTTGTTTCTGAATATTACCTCGGAAAATAAGCTAAGAAAAGTAGATATTAAGAACAATTAGAAAAGTTGACTTTGGTCAGCTTTTTTGTTTTTCTGAAAAAAATATAAAAATCGGTCAGAAAAGTCAGTCAATTCAGTATTTTTTTCCTTGACTTTCGAGATTGAAAGATGTATCATATAAAACAAGATACATCGAAAGGAAATAAATCAGATGACATTCGCAACTACAACTATCTTGCTATTGCGTAATGAGGGCTAGTGCAAAAGCATTAGTCCTGTTTGGTTTACCAAGCGGGAGTTCAAAACATCTCGCTTGGGTTTCCGAGTGAGATGTTTTTTTACTACTATTGTTTTTACTTTTAGAAAGAGGATTGTCTATGCGTAAAGTGGAGTTTCTTGATACAAGCCTTCGAGATGGGGAACAAACACCAGGTGTTAACTTCTCAATCAAAGAAAAAGTTGCTATTGCAAAGCAACTTGAAAAATGGGGAATTTCTTCAATCGAAGCTGGTTTCCCTGCAGCTAGTCCAGATTCATTTGAGGCTGTAAAACAAATTTCAGCTGCTATGACTACTACAGCAGTTTCTGGTTTGGCTCGTTCTGTAAAGTCTGATATTGATGCTTGTTATGAAGCTATTAAGGATGCAAAATTCCCACAATGTCATGTCTTTATTGCAACAAGTCCTATTCATCGTGAATTTAAGTTGAAGAAATCAAAAGAAGAAATTCTTGAGATTATCAAAGAACATGTGACTTATGCGCGTGAACGTTTTGATGTTGTTGAGTTTTCACCTGAAGATGCTACTCGTACAGAGCTCGATTATCTCTTGGAAGTTGTTCAAACAGCAGTTGATGCCGGTGCGACTTATATTAATATTCCGGATACAGTGGGTTTTACAACTCCTGAAGAGTTCGGTCATATTTTCAAATATCTCATTGAAAATGTTAAATCAGATCGTGAAATTATCTTTAGTCCTCACTGTCACAATGACCTTGGTATGGCTGTAGCTAACACACTTGCAGCTATTAAAAATGGTGCTGGCCGTGTTGAAGGAACTGTGAATGGTATCGGTGAACGTGCCGGAAATGCAGCGCTTGAAGAAGTGGCAGTGGCACTTAATATCCGTGAAGACTACTATCAAGCAACAAGTGATATTGTGCTTAATGAGACAGTCAACACTGCTGAACTTGTATCTCGATATTCAGGTATCGCTATTCCTAAGAATAAAGCTGTTGTTGGTGGGAATGCCTTTTCTCATGAATCTGGTATCCACCAAGATGGTTTCCTTAAAAATCCTCTTACTTATGAAATCATTACACCCGAGTTGGTTGGGGTTAAGAAAAGCTCACTTCCACTTGGTAAATTGTCAGGTCGCCATGCCTTTATTGAAAAATTGAAAGAACTTGAGCTTGACTTTGTTGAAGAAGATATCAAACCACTCTTTGCTAAATTCAAGCGCTTGGCTGATAAAAAACATGACATTACTGATGCTGATATTCGTGCACTTGTTGCTGGGACTAATGTTGAAAATCCAGAAGGCTTCCATTTCCAAGATCTTCGCTTGACAACTAATCCTGATGAAACAATTACTGCTGCAGTTAGCTTGGTAAATGAAGACGGGGAAGCTGTAGAATTTTTGGCAAATGGCCAAGGATCAGTTGAAGCTATCTTCAATGCTATCGATAAGTTCTTCAATCAAACAGTCCGCTTGATTTCTTATAATATCGATGCCATAACTGATGGTATTGATGCCCAAGCACGTGTACTTGTATCTGTAGAAAATGTGGACACAGATACAATCTTCAACGCTTCAGGTTTGGATTTTGACGTCTTGAAAGCTTCAGCAATTGCATATATTAATGCGAATACGCTGGTTCAAAAAGAAAATGCTGGTGAGATGGCACGAAAAGTTTCTTACCGTGACCTTCCACAAACTTAAGAGGTGTTAAACATGACAAAAAAAATTGTAACACTTTCTGGTGATGGTATTGGACCTGAAATCATGGCAGCAGGTCTTGGAGTTCTGGATAAAGTAGCTTCAAAAATTGAATTTGATTATGATGTTGATGCTAAACCTTTTGGTGGTGCTGGTATTGATGCTGAGGGTCATCCACTTCCTAAAGCTACTCTAGAAGCTGCTAAATCGGCAGATGCTATCCTTTTGGCTGCTATTGGCGGACCTAAATATGATAATGCACCAGTTCGTCCCGAACAAGGGCTTTTGGCCATTCGTAAGGAGTTGAATCTCTTTGCTAATATCCGTCCTGTTCGTATCTTTGATGCTTTGAAACACTTGTCACCTCTTAAACCGGAGCGTATTGAAGGCGTAGATTTTGTCGTTGTTCGTGAGCTTACAGGTGGTATTTACTTTGGTGAGCACATTTTAGAGGAAGATAAGGCTCGTGATATAAATGATTATTCAGCTGATGAGATTCGTCGCATCATGCGTCGTGCCTTCAAGATTGCCCAAGGTCGTGGCAAAAAGGTTACTAGCATTGATAAACAAAATGTTTTGGCGACCTCTAAATTGTGGCGTAAGGTTGCTGATGAAGTTTCTTTGGAGTTTCCAGATGTAACTCTTGAACACCAGCTCGTTGATAGTGCAGCAATGATTATGATTACCAACCCAGCTCGCTTTGATGTTGTTGTGACTGAAAACCTCTTTGGTGATATCTTATCTGATGAGTCAAGTGTTCTTCCAGGTACCCTAGGTGTTATGCCGTCTGCTAGTCATTCTGAAAACGGTCCAAGTCTTTATGAACCGATTCATGGTTCAGCACCAGATATCGCTGGTCAAGGTATTGCCAATCCAATTTCAATGATTTTGTCAGTAGCTATGATGTTACGTGAAAGTTTTAATGAAACTGAAGGGGCAGAATTGATTGAAAATGCTGTTGATAAGACCTTGAATCAAGGCATCTTGACACGTGATTTGGGTGGTCAGGCTTCGACTGCTGAAATGACAGCAGCTATTATTAGCAATCTCTAAAATCATGACACTGAAATTAGTGTTACTAAGTGTTTTGTTGGTGTGGAATCTAGTCATCTTATCCATTTATGGACTTGATAAACATAAGGCTATTCAACATAAGAGACGGATTTCTGAGAAGTCATTATTATTGCAGACTATTATCTTTGGTGGTATTGGTGCCTTTCTAGGTGGGAGACTATTTAGACATAAAATTAACAAATGGTACTTTAAGTTCTGCTGGCTTTCAGGGATTGTTATAGATGTCGTTCTTTTATACCTTATCCTAACGAAGCTTTCGGATTAACCAATCCTTAGATTATAATTGGAGTATTTTATGAGCGGAAAATCAATTTTCGATAAACTTTGGGACCGCCACGTAATTACGGGTGATGAGGGGCAACCCCAACTTATGTACGTGGACCAACATTATATTCATGAAGTGACTAGTCCTCAAGCTTTTCAAGGTCTTCGTGATGCTGGACGTAAAGTAAGGCGTCCAGATCTGACTTTTGGGACCTTTGACCATAATGTTCCAACTGTGAATATCTTTGATATTAGAGATGCTATTTCTAAGGCACAAATTGATAAACTTGCTGAAAATGTCATTGAGTTTGGTATTGACAATGCGTCACATGGTTCGGATAAGCAAGGAATTGTACATATGGTTGGTCCAGAAACAGGACGTACGCAACCAGGTAAGTTTATTGTTTGTGGGGATAGTCACACAGCTACCCACGGTGCCTTTGGAGCTATAGCCTTTGGTATTGGAACGAGTGAGGTTGAGCATGTCTTTGCTACACAGACACTTTGGCAAGTCAAACCTAAAAAGATGTTGGTAGAATTCACTGGGAAGCCTCAGAAAGGCATTTATTCAAAAGATTACATTCTCGCCTTGATTGCTAAATATGGGGTTGCTTGTGGAGTGGGTTATGTTGTAGAGTACCGCGGTGAGGCAATTGACCGTTTGACTATGGAAGAACGTATGACAATCTGTAATATGTCAATTGAATTTGGTTCGAAAATGGGAATTATGAATCCAGACCAAACAACATATGATTATATGCGTGGTCGAGAATGTGTTCCTGAGGATTTTGATGCAGCAGTAGCTGACTGGAAGACACTAGTTAGTGATGATGATGCAGAATACGATAAAGTCATTCGAATGGATGTTTCTGAGTTGGCACCAATGGTCACATGGGGAACTAATCCATCTATGGGGGTAGATTTTGATACGCCTTTCCCTGAAGTTCGAGATATGAATGATGAGCGTGCATACCATTATATGGGTCTTCGTCCGGGTCAAAAAGCAGAAGACATTAATCTTGGGTATATCTTTATTGGGTCTTGTACTAATGCTCGCTTGAGTGACTTGCAGTTGGCAGCCAGAATTGTTAAAGGTAAGAAGATTTCCCCTAATTTGACAGCTATTGTGGTTCCAGGTTCTAGACCTGTTAAACGAGCTGCAGAGAAAATTGGGTTGGATAAGATATTTAAAGATGCTGGTTTTGAATGGAGAGAGCCAGGATGCTCAATGTGTCTTGGAATGAATCCAGATAAAGTGCCTGATGGGGTCCATTGTGCTTCAACAAGTAATCGAAATTTTGAGGATCGACAAGGGTTTGGAGCAAAAACACACCTTTGTAGTCCTGCAATGGCAGCGGCAGCAGCTATCGCCGGACATTTCGTTGATGTTCGCCGAATGCCAGAAGTACAATAAGGAGGAAACATGGAAAAATTTACCATTTATACCGGTACGACAGTTCCATTGATGAATGATAACATCGATACCGACCAGATTCTTCCCAAACAGTTTCTCAAACTGATTGACAAAAAAGGTTTTGGAAAATATTTGATGTATTCTTGGCGTTATAAAGATAACAAATACACTGAGGATCCTGATTTTGTTCTTAACCGACCTGAATATCGTAAAGCAACTATTTTAATAACAGGCGATAATTTCGGTGCAGGTTCATCTCGTGAACATGCTGCGTGGGCCCTAGCTGACTACGGATTTAAAGTTGTTATTGCAGGTTCCTTCGGAGACATTCACTATAATAATGAACTTAATAATGGGATGTTACCAATTGTTCAACCGATAGAAGTACGTCGAAAATTGGAACAATTAAAACCTACTGATGAAGTGACGGTAGACTTAGAACAACAAAAAATTATTTCACCGGTTGGTGAGTTCACTTTTGAAATTGATGGTGAATGGAAACATAAACTTTTAAATGGATTAGATGATATAGGGATTACCATGCAGTATGAGGATTTGATAACCGAGTACGAAAAACATCGTCCAAGCTATTGGCAGTAATAGTCTTATATTTTCGAATATTCCGAAAATTACTTGCCTGATAGCTATGAACATGGTAAAATATATGTATTATAAATTAAATGGAGAACACACATTATGACTAAACATGTCCAATGGGATGGTAACCTTAACCAAGAAGGTTTTGAAATTCTTAAAGGTGAAGGTGGATGTATCGTTACACCAACTAAAGTTGGTTATATTATTATGACTAGCGATAAAGCTGGTTTGGAACGTAAATTCGAAGCTAAAGAACGTAACCGTAACAAACCAGGTGTTGTTCTTTGCGGAAGCATGGATGAGTTGCGTGCATTGGCACAATTGACTCCTGAAATTGATGCTTTCTATCAAAAGCACTGGGATGAAGACATTCTTCTTGGATGTATTCTTCCGTGGCGTGAGGATGCTTACGCAAAACTCCAAGCATTTGGTGATGGCCGTGAAGAGCTTATGACTGATGCACGTGGAACATCATGTTTCGTTATTAAATTTGGTAAACCTGGTGAGCAAATTGCTAAAGAAATGTGGGAAAAAGAAGGTAAAATGGTTTATGCTTCATCAGCAAACCCTTCAGGTGAAGGTAACCGTGGTAAGGTTGAAGGTATTGGTGAACGTATTGAAAATGCTGTTGACCTTGTCATTGAAGCTGATGAATACGTTGCGTCAATTCAGCCTGATAAAACTGTTGAAACACGTTATGAACAAGGTGTTATGGTATCAATGGTTGATGCAGGCGGTAAATTAATTCCTGAACAAGGTGAGGGAAGCCGTTCAGTAGAACCATGTCCAGTAGTTATCCGTAAAGGTCTTGATATAGATAAAATTATGATGAACCTTTCAGACCACTTTAATTCTTGGAACTACCGTCAAGGTGAGTATTATTAAGAAAATAATGCCTTCAAGAAAGCAGAACCCTTGGTTCTGCTTTTAATATGCTTAAAAACTTGTGATATAATACTATTTGAATAGGTTTCTTTAATTTTTTCTAGAAACCTAAATTATTATTTGACAAAAAATAATGTTGAAAGGAGCCCTTCATGTTTGCACAATTGGATACAAAATCAGTATATAGCTTCATGGACAGTGTTGTAGATTTAAACACCTATGTAAAACGTGCCAAAGAGCTTGGTTATCAAAGCATTGGTTTGATGGATCGTGATAATCTCTATGCGGCCTATCATTTTGCCCAGCTTGCAATCAGAAATGGTTTACGTCCTTTAATTGGAACAGAAGCTAATTTATTCTATGAAGGGAGAAAAATTCCCTTTCGCCTATTAGCTAAAAATAATCAGGGCTATAAAAACTTGATGAAGTTGGCAACAGAGCTGTCTTCAGGACAGCGGGAGTTTACATATTTTTCAGACTATCTGAATGACATTGCCCTAATTCTTCCAAGTGAGGACTGGGAGCCTGGGATGAGTCTTGGCTCAGAAGTTTTCATTGGGGTAAGACCTGAGGATGCTGGTAAAGAGTTTGATTATCCTGTGGTTCCTTTACATACAGTGCGTTACTTTGAAAATGCAGATCGCTCGACTATCCAGACGTTACATGCTATCTCACAAAATGTGTCCTTGTCTGAGGTATCCATCTGTCCTATGAATCAGCTCCTTTTCTCGGCCAAAGAAATGGAAGAAGCTTATAGTAAGCTTCCAGAGGCTTTAAACAATTTGAATCAGCTTGTTTCAGACGTCTCTTATCAATTTGATACAAATCTCAAGCTTCCTCGTTTTAATCGTGAAATGCCAGCAGTTGATCAATTGCGTCAGTTAGCTCAATCTGGATTAGATAGTAAAGCGTTAAGAGAACCAGCTTATCAGGAACGTTTAGACAAGGAATTGTCAATAATACATCAAATGGGTTTTGATGACTATTTCTTGATTGTTTGGGATTTGTTACGTTTTGGTCGTAGTCGAGGTTATTATATGGGAATGGGACGTGGGTCTGCTGCAGGGAGTTTGGTAGCTTATGTCCTTGATATTACTGGAATTGATCCAGTTAAAAATGATTTACTTTTCGAGCGTTTCTTAAATGAGGAACGTTATAGTATGCCTGATATCGATATAGACTTACCTGATATTTATCGAAGTGAGTTTCTTCATTACGTTAGAGACCGTTATGGTAGTAAGCACTCTGCACAGATTGTTACTTTTTCAACTTTTGGGGCTAAACAGGCTATCCGAGATGTTTTTAAACGTTTTGGAGCTAAGGAATTTGAATTATCCCAACTCAGTAAAAAAATATCTTTTCGAGATACTTTGACAACTGTCTATGAGAAAAATATGTCATTCAGACAGCTAATTAATCAGAGGCAGGAATTTCAGAGAGCTTTTGAAATTGCTAAGGCTATTGAAGGCCAGCCAAGACAAACCTCCATACATGCTGCAGGCATCGTGATGAGCGATGATGACCTGACCAATCATATTCCTCTTAAGGCAGGTGAGGACATGATGGTTACACAGTACGATGCTTCCGCAGTCGAGGCCAATGGTTTGCTTAAGATGGATTTCTTGGGGCTTCGAAATTTGACCTTTGTTCAAAAAATGAAGGAGAAGCTTGAAGAAGAACAGGGAATTGCTATCGATATCAAATCCATTGACTTGGAAGATTCACAAACCCTAGCGCTTTTTGCCAGTGGTAAGACAAAGGGAATTTTTCAATTCGAGCAGGCAGGTGCTATAAATCTCCTTAAACGGATTAAACCTGCTAAGTTCGAAGAAGTAGTAGCGACAACCTCTCTCAACCGTCCAGGAGCTAGCGATTATACAGATAATTTCGTTGCTCGTAAATATGGTAAGGAGAAAGTAGATCTCATTGACCCAGTGGTTGCTCCAATTCTTGAACCTACCTATGGTATCATGCTTTATCAGGAGCAGGTTATGCAGATTGCCCAAGTATTTGCTGGCTTTAGCCTTGGAAAAGCCGATTTGCTTCGTCGGGCAATGTCTAAAAAAGATGCCAATGAAATGTCCAAAATGTCCGAACAATTCATGGAAGGAAGTCGTCAGTTAGGGCGTGACCCACAGGTTGCTAAACGTCTCTTTAGTATGATAACTAAGTTTGCAGGATATGGTTTTAATAAAAGTCATGCCTATGCTTATTCATCCCTAGCCTTCCAATTAGCTTATTTTAAAACGCATTATCCTCAGATATTCTATGACGTCATGTTAAATTATTCGTCAAGTGATTACATTAGGGATGCAATTGAAAATGGCTTTTCCTTAGCTAGCCTGGATATTAATAGAATTCCTTATATGGACAAGATTTCCGATGGAAAGATTGTACTAGGTCTAAAAACCATAAAAGGTTTGCCCAGAGATTTTGCACTTTGGATTATTGAGGATCGCCAACAAAATGGTAAATACATTTCTATAGAGGATTTTTTGACACGTATTCCTAGTAAATATCAAAAAGTAGATATTTTGACACCTTTGATCCAAATAGGATTATTTGATCGTTTTGAGCCTAATAGACGGAAAATCATCGGAAACTTAAGCAACCTCTTTACTTTTGTTAATGAATTAGGGAGTTTGTTTGCAGAGTCGTCTTATTCTTGGGTGGAGTATGAAGACTATAGTCAGACAGAACGCTACAGTATAGAGCAGGATTTACTAGGAGTTGGACTTAGTACACATCCATTACATTTAGCTCAAAAAATGGCATCACGGCCCTACCAACCAATTTCTGAGTTGACTTTAAACAGTAAGGCTACAGTTTTGGTCCAGCTTGAATCAGTTCGCATTATCAGAACGAAAAAGGGAGACCAGATGGCTTTCCTAAGTGTTTTTGATGGGGTGAATAAACTGGATGTCACTCTTTTTCCAGAAACTTATTTCTATCACAAAGATAAGTTAAGCGAAGGTAGTCTCTTTTATCTAGAAGGACGAACTCAAGAGCGCGACGGACGTCTTCAATTAATTTTGTCAAATATAGAGGAGGCTAGCACTGAGCGTTTCTGGATTTTACTAGAGAATCATAATAAAGATTTAGAAGTTTCTCACATTTTATCCAAGTATCCTGGACATATTCCTGTGGTTATTCGTTATCAGGGAAGCAAGGAAACAATAGTTAGTCAACGATATAAAGTGTCTAAGAACGAAGAACTCAGTAGGGAATTAGCACCTTTTGTGTTGAAAACGGTTTTACGTTAAAAAAACCGATAAAACTTTTCAAATTTAAAGCCATTTATAATTCTTTGTGTTATAATGAAAATGTTAAATATATAAAAGGAGTATCAGGAATAATGAAACGTATTGCTGTTTTGACCAGTGGTGGAGATGCCCCTGGTATGAACGCTGCCGTTCGTGCAGTTGTTCTCAAAGCAATTTCTGAAGGAATTGAAGTGTTCGGCATTAACCGTGGATACGCCGGTATGGTTGAAGGAGATATCTTCAAACTTGATGCCAAACGCGTAGAAAACATCCTTAGCCGTGGTGGCACTTTCCTTCAGTCTGCTCGCTATCCCGAGTTTGCCCAACTTGAAGGTCAACTTAAAGGTATTGAGCAACTTAAAAAATATGGAATCGAAGGTGTAGTTGTTATTGGTGGAGATGGTTCTTACCATGGTGCTATGCGTTTGACTGAACATGGTTTCCCAGCAGTTGGTCTTCCAGGAACTATCGATAACGATATCGTTGGTACAGACTATACAATTGGATTTGATACAGCCGTTGCAACTGCAACAGAAGCTTTGGATAAAATCCAAGATACAGCTTTCAGTCATGGACGTACTTTTGTCGTTGAGGTAATGGGACGTAACGCTGGTGATATCGCTCTTTGGGCTGGTATTGCTTCAGGTGCTGACCAAATTATTGTGCCAGAAGAAGAATATGACATCAACGAAGTGGTTCGTAAAGTTAAAGAAGGTTATGAATCTGGCGAAAAATCTCACCACATTATTGTGCTTGCTGAGGGCGTTATGGGTGCTGAAGAGTTTGCAGCTAAAATGAAAGAAGCTGGAGATACATCAGACCTTCGTGCTACAAATCTTGGACACGTAATTCGTGGTGGTTCACCAACTGCACGTGACCGTGTTCTTGCTTCATGGATGGGTGCACATGCCGTTGATCTTCTTAAAGAAGGAATTGGTGGTGTTGCTGTGGGTATCCATAATGAACAGCTTGTTGAAAGTCCAATCCTTGGTACAGCAGAAGAAGGTGCTTTGTTCAGTCTTACTGAAGACGGTAAAATTATCGTAAACAATCCACACAAAGCTCGCCTTGATTTTGCAGAGCTTAACCGTTCTTTAGCTAACTTGAAATAATAGCGGTTCTACTAATTATTGTTAATCCGTCGCAAAAGCGACAATAAATATAAGGGAGTTTTATATATCATGAATAAACGCGTAAAAATAGTTGCTACACTTGGTCCTGCGGTTGAAATCCGTGGTGGCAAGAAATTTGGTGAAGATGGTTACTGGAGTGAAAAACTTGACCCTGATGCATCTGCTAAAAACATTGCTCAATTGATCGAGGAAGGTGCTAACGTTTTCCGTTTCAACTTCTCACATGGTAACCACGCTGAGCAAGGTGAACGTATGGATGTCGTACGTATGGCTGAATCTATTGCTGGTCAAAAAGTAGGTTTCCTTCTTGACACTAAGGGACCTGAAATCCGTACTGAATTGTTTGAAGGTGATGCTAAAGAGTATGCATACAAAACTGGTGAACAAATCCGTATTGCTACTAAACAAGGTCTCAAATCAACTCGCGACGTTATTGCTTTGAACGTTGCTGGTGCACTTGACATTTTCGACGATGTAGAAGTTGGTAAACAAGTTCTTGTGGATGATGGTAAACTTGGTCTTCGTGTTGTAGACAAGGATGCTGAAAAACGTGAATTCATCGTTGAAGTTGAAAATGATGGTATTATTGCTAAACAAAAAGGTGTAAACATCCCTTACACTAAAATTCCTTTCCCAGCACTTGCTGAACGTGATAATGCTGATATTCGTTTTGGTCTCGAACAAGGTATTAACTTTATCGCAATCTCATTTGTACGTACTGCGAAAGACGTACAAGAAGTACGTGCTATCTGTGAAGAAACTGGAAACGGCCACGTTAAATTGTTGGCTAAAATCGAAAACCAACAAGGTATCGATAATATCGATGAAATCATTGAAGCTGCTGATGGTATCATGATCGCTCGTGGTGATATGGGTATCGAAGTACCATTCGAAATGGTTCCAGTTTACCAAAAAATGATTATCACTAAAGTAAATGCTGCTGGTAAAATTGTTGTTACAGCTACAAACATGCTTGAAACAATGACAGAAAAACCACGTGCAACTCGTTCTGAAGTATCTGACGTGTTTAACGCAGTTATCGATGGTACTGATGCGACAATGCTTTCTGGTGAGTCTGCAAATGGTAAATATCCAGTTGAATCAGTTCGTACAATGGCTACAATTAATAAAAACGCTCAAACTCTTCTTAAAGAGTATGGTCGTCTTGATTCATCAATATTTGATCGCTCAAGTAAAACTGAAGTTGTTGCATCTGCAGTTAAAGATGCTACTAACTCAATGAATATCAAACTTATTGTTGCACTTACTGAATCTGGTAACACAGCTCGTTTGATTTCTAAATACCGTCCAGAAGCTGACATCTTGGCAATAACATTCGATGAACTTACTCAAAAATCATTGATGCTTAACTGGGGTGTTATTCCAGTTGTTACTGAAACACCTTCATCTACTGATGATATGTTTGAAGTTGCTGAGCGTGTTGCTCTTGAATCAGGTCTTGTAGAATCAGGTGATAACATTGTTATTGTTGCTGGTATTCCAGTTGGTTCTGGTAATACAAATACTATGCGTATCCGCACAGTTAAATAATATAAGTTATACTTAAATATAAAGAAGGTCCGTGAGGATCTTTTTTTTTTAGTTTTATATTCTATTTAACTATAAAATTTATCTAGTGGAAAATACTATATAGATTATATTTGAGGAAGTTGATTAATGGGGGTATATAAAATAGCTGAGTTGGTTATAAATGAGTATTATGATAAATTACATGATTTTTCTTTGAATCTTAGCTTTTATTTTGATTGTAAATTCCTAGAAGATTCAGGTATAGCTGTAATAGTTTACGCTTTACACTCCTATTTTAAATCGCTAGCTAAATTCAATTGCTTAAGATAATTTGCCTAGAAATATATTGTCTTAGCTACATTTATTTTAAGAGTGCTTTTGAAATTTGTTAAAGCTCCTAAAAACTTTCAAAAAGATAATGAAGAGACATTTTATGAAGTTAACCATAATCATTAAGATTTAGAAATTTAAACATTTCCTTTGAATTCATTTTTTAAAATTAATTAATATAATCACTTTCTTTAAAATAATGAAATCTTAAAATTATCTTTTTGAACAATTTTAAATACTGCTAAACATACGCATATATTTTATATAGACTTGGATAAAGGTATATTTATACAAAAAATAAATTTACTTTACTGATCGTGTTAGAATGTTAAACGATTAATATTTTAAAATACTTTTAATCTCATTGAGGGGTAAGATGCTTTAATGTTAGGTGTGGAGGATTACCAAAGTGGGTAAAGATTTATTAAATAATTGTATAAGTAGATTTTCAATTCGTAAACTCAATGTAGCCGTGTGCTCTGTCTTACTTGGAACTCTTGTGATGCTTGGTACTGATAACAAAGTTTTAACAGACAAGTTAACTACAGAAGTTCAAACAGTGCCGCTACACCACTAGTCAAGATGCACAACTATAATAGTACATTGGCATTAATTATTGCGAGCGAAGCAACAAGTGAAACTGAAATATCGGTTACAGATAGCCAAGCAAGAGTTAAAGCTGAAGCTTCTCAATCTACAGATAATGGTAGTGGAACTGATAAATCGATGGATTCATCAAGTCAAACATCAGAAGCCAAGAATCATGAATCATCTTTCACATTTCAAGCCTCCTTAGAGAATTTGGTAGTTGCTAACGGTTAGACAAATACTTCAGAACTTGCTGTAAATAATGAATTAGAGGCAACTGAGGTAGCCATAATGAATACTGAATCAGATTACTAATAACAACGGCTATACAACTGATTGAGTTTCTAAAGACAAAGAAGCACATTCTTCTATAAATGAAGTCTGGGATAGCATGGATGGACTATATATTCCATATCCCAACTGTTACTCCAAAAGAACTTGAAGGGGAAGACAAGACATCTATGGATCTTCAAGGAGTTAGTCAAACTGCTACTCCAGAATTCGTTATTGAAGGAACAAATAATAATAATGAGAAAGTTAAAATCACACCTGATTTTGATTATCTGTCCAAGCTTGTCGATCCAACAACTGGAAATGTAATCAATGATCCTGTTTTGACTGTAGAAGGAAAAGAAATCTACTTATATGAGCGGACTGTATAGGTTACCTTTGTACCAGACCCAGGATTTACTGGGACTGCCAAGGGTGTAACAGGTTTCTCTTACGGCTTCAGTTGGTCGTGATAGAGATGGTAGAATGTCAGATAATGCTCTTAAGACTGTAACTGATAAGTATAGACCAACTGTCACACCAGTTACTTCAGTTGGTAATAAGAGTGCAACTCAAACAGGAAAGCCAATCTTTACAGAAGGTGACAGCCGTGTATCAATAAATGATGCCGTTCCAGTTACATTTGAAGATAGCACCACTACCAAGACTATTTCATGTCTTGGTAGTTACAAGGTAGCTGCAGATGGTACAGTAACATTCACACCAGAAGCTGAATTTACAGGACCTGTTCCAGCAGTTACAGTGGTTCATGAAGATGTGAACGGAACTAAGGATTCAGCGACCTACCCACCTACTCTGTATTGCCCAGTTAGGTCATTTGTAGATAAGAATGGTAAGGAAATTCCAGGAAATCCTACAGTTGATGGTGAACAAGCAAAAGCTGAAATTTCTTGTTCCCCAACAGAAGATAGCGAACAAGAGAAGAAAGAAATCCCGAGTTATTAATTTGAAAAGAGTAGTAGATGAAAATGGTAATACTCAGCACATCTACAAACATACTATGACTCCAACTCCAGAGTCACAGATAACTCCACAATCACAACCAGAACCTGAAGATACTAAGGATTTTGTCCATCCAGAAACTGGTAGTGAGAGTTCAGATCTTGTATTTGTTGGTCTGGCAATTCTTCTAGCAGAAATGGGATTCTATACTTGAAAACGACGCAAATGTTGAAATCAATTAGCAGTCGTTTAGGACAGTAGAATTCTGATTCCAATCAATATAGACCTCACAGCATTTGTTATGGGGTCTATTTGTATACCCATGCGTGATACTTTCCTAAGTCGTCAGAGTTGACTTTGCCTTTTAGGAAGTGTAAGCTATATTTCAGTTAAAGGATTATAAGGAGGTCCTACCATGATTGAAATTTCTTATCTAAATGCAGCTAAGCAAGAATGCCATATCTCATTTGAAGATTACAATGAATTCGTTAGAGCTCAGCAAGCCTGTTGGATTGCCATACCAGACTCAACGCCAGTAACTAAGGTAACCATCAACGACCATGATATTGAATACAAAGGACAATTCGGTGACCTTTACTTCCATATTATGAAGTTAGACTTATCTCAATATCAGTAAGAAAAAATGAGAAAAAACCAGAAGCTATCTTCTGGTTTTTTCTTCTTTAAAAGTTTTTTTTATAAATTAAGAATATTGCTAGTTAACTGAAAATGACTTACAATAGAGAGTAAGAATTTATATAAGGAGACAGATATGAAAAACAAGCGTTTAATTTGGACTTTGGTTTTCTTAGCTATCTTGACGCTCGGCTCTATTGGTACAGATCTGTTCAAAAAAGAACAGCAAAGTACCCATAAGGTTGCTAAAGTTGGAATCCTCCAGTTCGTCACTCATGATGCCCTGGATCAAATCGAGAAAGGTATTGAGGATGGACTTAAGGAAGCTGGCTACAAAGGGGACAAGGTTCAAATTACCCTCCTAAATGCCGAAGGGGACCAATCGAAGATTCAAACCATGTCTAAACAATTGGTCAACGATAAAAATGATGTTGTTATCGGTATTGCAACGCCAGCAGCTCAAGGACTAGCGGCAGCTACCAAGGATATTCCAGTCATTATGGGAGCTATCTCAGATCCTGTTGGGGCTAAATTAGTTAAGGATCTCAAGCATCCGGAAGGTAATGTCACAGGAACTTCCAATCAAGTACCTATTAAGCAGACAGTAGAATTGGTCAAATCACTGACACCAAATGCCAAAACAATTGGTATTCTCTACGCTTCAAGTGAAGACAATTCCAAATCACAGGTTGAAAGCTTTAAAAAATACGCTGAACAAGACGGTTTAAATGTGGTTGAATACGCTGTACCATCAACCAATGAAATCAACACAACTATGTCAGTAATGACTGGTAAGGTTGACGCCATCTGGACACCTCAGGATAATACCATTGCATCATCTTTTTCAACAGTAATCTCTTTAGCCAATCAAGCTAAGATTCCCGTTTATACAACTGTTGATACCATGGTTAAAGAAGGCGGTTTGGCCTCAGTTGCTCAAAACCAATATGAGCTTGGAAAAGCTACAGCCCGTAGTGCTATTAAAGTTCTTAAAGGTAAAAAAGTTAAGGATATCCCAGTTGATGTGATTGATGATGGGACTCCAACGCTAAACCTTAAAGTTGCTCGAGATCTTAACATCACCATACCTGACGATGTGCTTAAGCAGTCAGACATTGCTGTTAAAGCTGATAAATAAGGAGGACTTATGATTATTTCATCCATTTATCAGGGTCTTCTATACGGAATCTTAGGTCTTGGGATTTACATGACTTTCCGTATCTTAGATTTTCCTGATTTAACGACAGAAGGTTCCTTCCCTTTAGGGGGGGCAGTAGCAGTAACCCTCATGAATTTTGGTTGGAACCCTATCTTGGCGACCTTGGTTGCTGTAATAGCCGGCTGTCTTGCTGGTCTAGTGACTGGTCTCCTTTATACGAAAGGAGAAATTCCAACGATATTGGCAGGAATTCTGGTCATGACTTCCCTTAACTCAGTCATGCTTATGATAATGGGAAGAGCCAATCTAGGTCTCCTTGATATTAAGACAATTCAAGATCTGTTTCCTTTTAGTAAGGATTACAACCTCTTAATCGTTGGTCTCTTAGCTGTAACTATTGTTATTACTTCCTTGATTGCCTTTCTTAACACGCGCCTAGGCCAAGCCTACATTGCTACTGGTGATAACCGCGATATGGCCAAATCTTTCGGTATCAATACGGATTCAATGGAAGTGATGGGACTTGTTATCTCAAATGGTATTATTGCCCTCTCAGGAGCCTTGATTAGTCAACAGGACGGTTATGCCGACGTTTCAAAAGGGATTGGGGTTATAGTCATCGGACTTGCCAGCATTATCATTGGTGAAGTCTTGTACGAGACTAACTTGACCTTGTTGGAACGATTGATTGCCATCTGTGTAGGTTCAATCCTTTATCAGTTCCTTTTAACAGCTGTAATCGCTTTTGGCTTTAACACTAACTACCTAAAACTCTTTAGTGCGATTGTTCTAGCCCTTTGCTTGATTTCGCCTGTCCTGCGCCGAAAATTCTATAAGGGGGTAAGCTTATCACGATGACAGCTATTGTAGAACTCAAAGATGCAACTGTTAAGGTTAATAACGGTTTTGACACCGAAAAAATCATTTTGGATCATGTCAATCTTACCATTAGGGAAGGTGATTTTATTACCATCCTTGGTGGAAATGGTGCCGGAAAATCAACCCTCTTCAACGTCATTGCAGGAACCCTTATGTTGACTAGTGGTCAGATTTTTATCATGGGTGAGGAGGTTACGGCTCTACCTGCTGAGAAGCGTGCCAAACACCTCTCACGTGTTTTCCAAGATCCTAAAATGGGAACTGCTCCTCGAATGACTGTTGCGGAAAACCTTTTGATTGCCAAATACCGTGGCGAAAAACGAGGCCTTAAATCACGTCATCTTCACCTATATACCGAGGAGTTTCAAGGTTTGATTGAACGGATTAGTAACGGTCTGGAAAAACACCTGGAAACACCAGCAGGTCTTCTATCAGGTGGTCAGCGTCAAGCCCTTAGCCTCTTAATGGCGACACTTAAACGTCCTGAGCTCTTGCTCTTAGATGAGCACACCGCAGCCTTGGATCCTAAGACAAGTGTGGCTCTTATGAAGTTGACTGATGAGTTTGTGACGAGAGACCATCTTACAGCCTTGATGATTACCCATCACATGGAAGATGCTCTAAAATATGGGAACCGTCTTATCGTTATGAAGGATGGACAAATCATTAAAGATCTTACCAAGGAAGAAAAGGATCAATTGGATATCACAGACTACTACGCTATGTTCGAGTAGGCCCAGATTGACTCTAAATTGTAAAATAAGTCAAAAAGTTGTATACTTAAAGAGTATGCAACTTTTTTTGTTGTGGCCTGTAAATCGACAAGGAGACTGTTCGCATGAACGTTCAGCTTCTTGGACCGTCTGTATAAATAGGCTCTAGAAGAGAGTCAAACTAAAAAGGAGAAAAACAAGCATGAGCGATATTAAAATTATTGCCCTAGGTGGAGTGCGTGAAAATGCTAAGAACCTCTATATTGTTGAAATTAACGACTCCATCTTTATCTTGGATGCTGGTCTAAGGTATCCTGAAAATGAACAATTAGGTGTTGACTTTGTTATCCCTAATTTAGATTATTTGGTTGAAAATAAAGACCGTATCCAGGGAATTTTCTTGACGCATGGGCACGCTGACGCCATTGGTGCCCTACCTTATATCTTGCAAGACGCCAAAGTACCAGTCTTTGGGTCATCACTTACTATTGAGTTAGCTAAGCTTTTTGTAAAAAATGCTGGCGTTAATAAATTCAATAATTTCCATGTCATTGACTCAGAAACTGAAATTGAATTCGATGATGCAGTGGTCTCATTCTTTAAGACAACTCACTCTATCCCAGAATCAATGGGGATTGTTCTTGGGACGGACCGAGGCAATATTGTCTATACTGGTGATTTCAAGTTTGACCAAGCTGCTCGCCCTTACTACAAAACTGATTTAGGTCGCTTGGCTGAAATCGGTCGAGAAGGTGTCTTGGCCCTCTTGTCAGACTCAGCAAATGCGACAAGTACTGAACAAACAGCTTCAGAAGCAGAAGTTGGCCAAGAGATTGACCAAGTTATTGCCGATGCAGATGGACGTGTTATTATTGCAGCAGTTGCCTCAAACTTGGTTCGTATTCAACAAGTCTTTGATTCAGCTGCCGAACATGGACGTCGCGTTGTTCTTACAGGTTTTGACGTTGAAAATATTGTTCGTACAGCTATCCGTCTTAAGAAATTGACTGTGGAGCATGAGAAGCTCATTGTTAAACCAAAGGATATGAACAAGTTCGAAGACCACGAGTTGATTATTCTCGAAAATGGACGTATGGGAGAGCCAATCGACGGTCTTCAAAAAATGGCAGTTGGCCGTCACCGTTATGTTCAAATCAAAGATGGGGACTTAGTTTATATCGTAACCACACCAAGTATTGCTAAAGAAGCAGCGGTCGCACGCGTAAACAATGCTATCTATAAGGCTGGTGGGGCTGTTAAGATGATTACACAGAATCTTCGTGTATCTGGACATGCCAATGGTCGTGAGCTTCAATTGATGCTGAATCTTCTTCGTCCACAGTATCTTTTCCCAGTCCAAGGGGAGTACCGTGAACTTCAAGCTCATGCTGAGCTAGCCCTTGAAGTTGGGATCCTTCCAGAAAACATCTACATTGTTAAGCGTGGAGATATCATGCACTTATCAGAGGACCAAGGTTTCCTTCTTGAAGGTACTGTCCCAGCTGGTGATGTTATGATTGATGGTAATGCTATCGGTGATGTTGGAAATATCGTGCTTCGTGACCGTAAGGTCTTGTCTGAAGACGGTATCTTTATCGTTGCTATTACAGTCAATAAAAAGGAGCGTAAGATTGTCTCTAAAGCGCGTGTCAATACGCGTGGCTTCGTCTATGTTAAAAAGAGCCGTGATATCCTAAGTGAGTCTGCTGATATTGTCAATGCAACTGTTGAAAATTACTTGGCAGGAGATAGTTTTGATTGGGGAGAACTTAAAGGTGCGGTTCGCGATGATGTGGCTAAGTTCCTCTTTGACCAAACCAAACGTCGCCCAGCAATTCTTCCAGTTGTTATGGAAGTACGTTAATTAATTATTAGAGTGTGAGTATGTTACTTACATTCATTGATATTAGAAAGTCTCACAAGACTATTTTGAAAAAGAAAAAGCTGGGCTATCCCAGCTTTTCTATCATTAAGAAAGGAAAAGACAAATGGCTTTTTTTCAAATTGAATACTCATCAGTTGTTCTAGGACAATACCGTCAAGTAGATGTTATCTATCCGGATCGTGATCAGATTTCTGAAACGGAAAGTGATACGGACATTCCAGTCCTTTATCTTCTTCATGGTATGGGGGGAAATCATAATTCTTGGGCCTTCCGTACCAATATTCAGCGTCTCCTTCGTAAGACCAACCTCATTGTCATTATGCCTAATTCTGAAAATGGATGGTATACAAATACTAAATATGGCGTAAGATATTACGATGCCATTGCCAAGGAGCTTCCTCAAGTCATGCAACGTTTTTTCCCAAGTATGACAAAGAAGCGTAAAAAGACTTTTATTGCTGGACTTTCTATGGGGGGCTATGGTTCCTTTAAAATTGCCTTAACCACGAATAACTTTGCTTGCGCAGGTTCCTTCTCTGGTGCCCTTGGTTTATCTACAGAGATGATTAGAGATGAGACCATTGAGTCCAAGGAATACTGGCAGGGTGTCTTTGGTGATTTGGAAGGAAAAGATATTGAGCAGCATAAATTGGTTAATTTAGCCAAGCAACATGACAAGAAAACTAAATTTTTTGCTTGGTGTGGTCTGGAAGATTTCCTTTTTGACACTCAAGATCAAGCAGTTGCTGATTTGAAGGCTCTTGGCCTAGATATTGACTACAGTACAGACCATGGAAGACACGAGTGGTATTATTGGGAAAAACAACTAGAGGCCTATTTAGAATGGTTACCTATTGATTACATTAAAGAAGAACGCTTATCCTAATTGGTCAAGTATGTAACATCTTATTAAAGAGATGATAAAAGCTTAAAGTGATATTTTTTACTTTCTAGAATGATTAGAGCATGATATACTAGGGGAAATTTCGAAAAGGAGGCTCTGTATTGAAAAAATTATTGAGAGTAATCTTCTATATCCCCAAACTTCTCTTACGATTTATATGGAATCTTATTTGGGCTATTTTTAAACTTGCCCTTATCCTAGCCATAGTTGGTTATGGACTTATCTATTATGCTAACAACTCTTCAAGTACCTTAGCTACAAACATTAACCGTGCCTTTCGACAAGTTGAGCTAGGTTTTAGTGGGACCAATACAAGTGATGTTGAAAAGATCGTTTCAAACCTATCGACGACAGATACAATTCCTGAGTCTAATGGTGCCAGATGGGCACAAAATACAGCTAGCATCTATATTCAATCTACAGATGAAACCTTGGTAGCTGCTTATAAGGAAGCTATCACAAATTGGAACAAAACGGGTGCTTTCATCTTTACTCTGACAGATGATGCGTCAACAGCTGATATTGTTGCGACAGACTATTCCGATGCTAATTCACAAGCAGCTGGTCTAGCGGATAGTCAGACTAATGTTTTAACAAATCGTATCACTCATGTGGATGTTAAGTTGAATCGTTATTTCCTCTTGAATAGTGATTTTGGTTATACCCACAAACGTATTGTTAATACGGCCGAGCACGAATTGGGGCATGCCATTGGCTTGGATCACGATGACTCTAAGACATCAGTTATGCAATCAGCGGGTTCTTATTACGGTATTCAACAGGTGGATATTGATACGGTTCATGCCCTTTATGCCAATTAAGGAGGGCTGTCATGCGTTATATTAAACACCTTGTTAGGCGTTACCCTATGCAAAGCTTTCTCATTCTTTTCAATGCTGGGGTATTTACCTGGTTGCAAACAACGGGAACCATGATTGCCTACCGTTTGGATTTATCAGGTGATGATATTTGGATCTATGTTCCCACTTGGGTAAACACCTTAACTAGCCACTCCCTTGAGAGTATTCGAACCCTATATGGTGCCTCAGGTTTGACTTGGCTAATGACATCTATGATTATAACCTGGTTCGTGACTTTTCTTAAAGGTCTTATGAGAGCCGTAGTTCTTGTACTTGTCATTGCTATTGGTTTATGGCTTGTCTATCGACATTTCGAACTCTTGCAAAATTTAAAACTGTCCTAAGGGGTAGTTTTTTAGGATATTTACGGCATTTATTTTCTGAAAAAGTATGATATAATATAGCTAATTTATTATTTTGGAGGACATTATGGCTTTAGCAAAAATCGTTTATGCCAGTATGACCGGTAATACGGAAGAAATCGCAGATATTGTTGCCAAAAAATTGGAAGAATTGGGTCACACTGTGGATGTAGACGAGTGTACAACGGTTGATGCCGCTGATTTTGAAGATGCGGACATCTGTATTGTAGCAACTTACACTTATGGTGATGGAGAGTTGCCAGATGAAATCGTTGACTTTTACGAAGATTTGGCCGACCTTGACTTGTCAGGTAAAATCTTTGGTGTTGTAGGTTCAGGAGATACCTTCTACGATTATTTCTGTAAATCAGTGGATGAGTTTGAAAATCAATTCACATTCACAGGGGCGACTAAGGGTGCTGATAGCGTCAAGGTTGACCTTTCTGCTGAAGATGAAGATATCGAAAACCTTGAAGCTTTCGCTGAAAAAATTTCAGAAGCATTAGCATAAGAAAAAAGCAGAGTAAAGTCTGCTTTTATTGTAGTTAAAATGGAGTTTTTATGAATGAAATAGAAAGAGATTTTAGGACGCAATCTCAACATCTCCTTTGGTCCGTTTGGCGAGGGCTCTTAGTGGGGGTGACGGCAGGAGCAGTGGTCAGTCTTTTTCGCTGGTTAATTGCCAAAGGGGCCGCGTTTTCTGTAGCTATATACAAAGACGCCCTTCATAATCCACATCTGATTTTGGGAATTGTCCTGGTTAATCTCTTGATTGCACTTTTTATTGGTTACCTTATTAAGCAGGAAAAAGACATCAAGGGCTCAGGAATTCCCCATGTTGAAGGGGAACTGATGGGGCTCTTACATCCGTCTTGGTGGTCAGTATTATGGCGTAAGTTCGTGGGCGGTGTCCTTGGGATTTCAATGGGACTGATGTTGGGACGTGAGGGCCCTAGTATTCAACTAGGTGCCATGACTGCTAAGGGATTAGCCGAGGGACTTAAGCTCTCTGCACGTGAGAAACGTGTCTTGATTGCTGCAGGAGCAGCAGCAGGATTATCGGCTGCCTTCAATGCCCCGATTGCTGGTCTCTTGTTTGTCGTTGAAGAAGTCTATCATCATTTCTCTCGTCCTGTTTGGGTGACAGCTTTAACGGCATCTTTAGTGGCCAATGCTGTTTCCCTACGCATCTTTGGTCAGGTATCAGTCCTTGCTATGACAGAAAAATTACCAGTATTTCCTTTGAAAGATTATTGGATTCTTATTGTCTTGGGGACTTTTCTAGGTGTGCTTGGATACGGTTATGAGTGGGTTGTCTTATGTATTGGTAAGGTCTACCAAGGGTTAGGGAAAATCTTCCACTTGCCATCTCATTTTTATGGCCTTTTGGCAGTTCTGTTTATCATTCCTATTGGTCTTTATTTTCCACATCTTTTAGGTGGTGGGAATGAATTGATTCTTGCTTTAAATGGTTTACATCCTGCTCTAACTGTGGCTATCCTCTATTTGGCTATTCGCTTTGTTTGGAGTATGTTGTCCTTTGGTTCAGGATTTCCTGGTGGGATTTTCCTTCCAATTTTAACTCTAGGTGCTCTTTCTGGTAGCGTTTTTGCGGCAGCTTTTGAAAATCTAGGATTCTTACAAGTCAGTCAGTTCCCTATTTTTATCATTCTTGGTATGGCTGGTTATTTCGGCGCGGTATCTAAGGCACCGCTAACTGCTATGATTTTAGTGACTGAGATGGTGGGGAACCTTCACCAATTGATGACAATTGGAGTCGTGACCCTGATTGCCTATCTCGTCATGGATTTCATGGGAGGAGAACCTGTCTATGAAGCCATGCTTCACAATCTAATCGCTCACGAACCAAAACAAGTTGATAATATACCGACGATGATTGATTTACCAGTTACAGATAGTTTAGCTGGTCGATTGGTTAAGGATTTAACTTTACCTGACGGAGTTTTGATTTCCACTCAGATTTTTCAAGACCAGTCTGAAGTTGTTCATGGAGACACACGTCTAAAAGCAGGAGCAACCCTGTATCTGGTTGTTAATGAAAGTAATATCAGTCAGGTAAGAAAACTCTTCTTATAATCAATTCAATGGCTTGAGGCTCTTTTGTCCTCAGGTCATTTTTGTTATAATGGAGAGAAAAAAAGGAGGTCAGTATGGACTTAAATGAGATTCGCCAACAGATTGACTCCGTTGATAATGAGATTGTGGCTTTGTTGGAAGAACGTATGAAATTGGTAACTCGAGTAAGTGCTTATAAACAACGCACTGGAAAGGCGATTTATGATCCCGAACGAGAGCAAGCCCTGCTAGACAAGGTAGGCGCTAGTGTTCTTAATCCTGAATATAAAGAAGCTATCGTCGCAAGTTTTGCGGATATTATGAAGCATTCACGTACTTATCAAGCAAGTAAGCTAGAAGAAAAGTAGGCTCCTAGGATGAAAGTAAGACAATTAAGTGATAGTAAAGGTCTTTCTTACTTACATTTAGTAATGTTAAGTCTTTATGCAATTTTGTTAGGGGTACTGGTTGGACTGATTGATGCTGTTTTTGGGCGCGTGCTTATAGGACTCTCGGAATTTCGTGACCACCATCTCTTTTATCTAGTCCCGGCACTTCCTTTAGCAGGTCTTTTGATAGTTTACCTCTACCAAAAGTTTGCTGGTAAGACAGCGCAGGGAATGGGCTTGATTTTCAAGGTTGGACATAATGAGGAGGATCAAGTTCCCCTAAGGTTAATTCCACTGGTGACTGTAACCACATGGCTGACCCACCTTTTCGGGGGATCCGCAGGTCGTGAGGGAGTCGCTGTACAACTGGGGGCCACAGTTTCTCATGCTTTTAGTCGCTATTTTAAGCTCCCTAATGCTTCATGCATTTTCTTGACCATGGGAATGGCCGCTGGTTTTGGAGGACTCTTCCAAACACCAATCGCTGCGACCTTCTTTGCACTTGAGGTCTTGACCTTAGGACAGTTAAGCCTGCCAATCTTAGTACCGACTCTTATTGCATCTTTTATGGCTAGTACAACAAGCCATCTCTTAGGTCTTGAAAAATTTAGCCACTTTGTATCCAAAAGTTTGACTATTGACCTTGAGACGTTTATGAAATTAGCTCTTTTAGGTCTGGCCTTTGGTCTAGCAGGAAACCTCTTTGCTTATCTCTTGTCACTAGCTAAAAAGAAAGTAGCAAGTTTGCTCCCCAATCCCTATTATCGTGTTCTCTTAGGAGGTGTCGTCTTAACCTGTCTTCTTTTGATTTTGTGTAAGGGACGCTATACAGGGCTTGGAACGAATTTGATTGCTTTAAGTGTTGATGGTGGGACCATTTATCCATTGGATTGGCTCTTTAAACTTCTCTTGACTGTCTTTACCTTATCTCTTGGATTTCAAGGAGGAGAAGTAACTCCTTTGTTTGCCATCGGAGCAAGTCTTGGTGCTGTGCTAGCACCCATTCTTGGTCTTCCTATCTCTCTTGTAGCAGGTCTTGGTTATTTGTCGGTCTTTGGTAGTAGCACCAATACTCTATTAGCACCGATTTTTATTGGTATTGAGGTCTTTGGCCCCGCTAATGCAATCCCTTATGCGATTGTCATGGCTTTTGCTTATATTATCAATCATAAGACAAGTATTTATGGTCAACAAAAAATGCTAGAAATGCAATAAGATACTAGACATCCTGATAATTTTTTGATAAGATACTAAGAGTGTGTAATGGACACACAAAAATAACGGCTAATCCGCTGAGACACAGAGGTTGCTCTTAAGATTAGTAAGATAGGAGTATATAAAAATGAATCCATTGATCCAAAGTTTGACAGAAGGTCAACTTCGTACTGACATCCCATCATTCCGTCCTGGTGACACTGTTCGCGTTCACGCAAAAGTTGTCGAAGGAACTCGCGAACGTATCCAGATCTTTGAAGGTGTAGTTATTTCACGCAAAGGTCAAGGGATCTCAGAAATGTACACAGTTCGTAAAATCTCAAGCGGTATCGGTGTAGAACGTACTTTCCCAATCCACACTCCACGTGTTGATAAGATTGAAGTTGTACGCTACGGTAAAGTCCGCCGTGCTAAACTTTACTACTTGCGTGCTTTGCAAGGTAAAGCTGCACGTATCAAAGAAATCCGTAAATAATTTACAGATTTCACCGAAAAAATCTGTCCTCGTGGCAGATTTTTTAATAAGTCCTCTTAGTTAAATGGATATAACAACTCCCTCCTAAGGAGTCGTTGCTGGTTCGATTCCGGCAGGGGACATTTTTAATACTTTAACCATGCGGTTTAAAGCTACTTTGCCCCAAATCTGCCTCAATTTTTATTTAAAGTTGTTTGACACCCATTACGAGATAGGTGTTTTTTAATACCTTGAATTGTGCACTTATATTGTATATTCAAGACTAAAAAACCCCAGTTAGATTTAGTTTCTAATCGGGGTTATCTCCTGAATACTTGATGATTCTGAGCAATTTTTTGATTTAATTTACAGTTAAACTTGAGTTAGCGCTTGATGAAGATTGTGGATACTCGTAAGTACTGTTGTCAGCATTAGTGCTCCACTCATTGATTTGATTGAATGAGCTAGATTGAACACGTTCTCCATCGCTGTTAGTGACATATGATCCGTCTTCTGGACCGCCCCAACCTCGTACCCCTTCAAAGGGATTTGGTTCTTCTTGAGAGCCTTCTTGATGAGGAGGCGTATTGCCATTTTGCTTCTGACTTGATTGTTGAGAAGGAGAAGATGCTTGATCCTTATCCTTCTCTTTAGAATTCCTTGTTTTATCATCCGTCGAGGTAGCTGTCGAAGAGTTGGTGGTAGTTTTCTTATGAGACGAGTATTCTTAGATGATTGGAAAGATGATGAGTGATGTGTTTTTGTTTCTGGTTTTACAGGTTCTTTGGAATGTTTTGATAAAATAGTTAAGAAAGAGAATATAGTCATCAAAACAAAAGTCATAATAATAACTTTTTTATTATGACTTTTGTTTTGATGTTTGGCTCCTTTCTTAGTCATAGCTGAAAGGAAAAAAATGCAGAAAAAAACCAGGTTTCCCTGGCCATAACTTTTAGCGGCTTACACGACGGCGAGCTGCTTTTTTACGGTTTTCTTCGATGAAAGCCAATTTCTTTTTTTCTGGTTCGATGATTGTTTTCTTAACTGCGAAAACAGCTCCTGCTACAGTAGCAACAGTTCCGAGAAGGCCAGTAGCGACACCTTTAGCAAATGAATGTTTTTTAGCCATGAGACTATCCTCCTTATATGTTATAATATGCTTACATTATCTAAAAAAATATCTAGAATAGCAAGTGAAATGATTATGAAAACCAAACTTATTGTAGTAGCTGGACCTACTGCTGTGGGAAAAACGGCGCTTGGAATTGAATTGGCTGAGCGTTTTAATGGAGAGATAATCTCGGGAGATAGCCAGCAGGTTTATCGACAACTGAATATAGGAACTGCAAAGGCCACTCCTGAAGAACAAGCAGCAGCTGTACATCATTTAATCGATGTCCGTGATGTAGATGAGTCCTATTCAGCCTATGATTTTGTGACAGAGGCGCAGGCTGCCATCACTGATATTGTTAGTCGTGGCAAGTTGCCTATCATTGTAGGGGGAACAGGTCTTTACTTACAGAGCCTTTTAGAAGGTTATCATCTAGGGGGGAAAGTTGACCAAAATCAGGTTTTAGCCTACCGTTCAGAACTAGAGCAATTGTCTGATCAGCAGCTTTTCGAAAAGATTGATAGCTTAGGTATAGAGATCAAAGAGATAAATCGTCGTCGCGCCATTAGAGCACTTGAGCTTTATCGTTTTTCGGACAATCTTGAAAATACTGAGACCTGTTATGAACCCTTTATAATTGGCTTGGATGACGAGCGTTCCCTGATTTATGACCGTATTAATACACGAGTTGACAAGATGGTTGAACTTGGGCTCTTAGAAGAAGCTAAGTGGCTTTACGATAATTTTCCGGAGGCCCAGTCGGCTCGTGGAATTGGCTACAAGGAATTATTTCCTTATTTTTCTGGGGAACAAACTTTAGATGAGGCCTTAGAAAAACTCAAGCAAAATACCCGTCGATTTGCTAAACGTCAATTAACCTGGTTTAGAAATCGGATGACGGTTAGCTTCTATCAAATTTCTAGTCCAGAATATCCTGAAAATGTTATACAAGATCTTGCTATATTTTTAAACGAAGAGGAAGGAGAAAAGTAGGTCGATCTTAGTGTCCAGGACCTATCTTTGCTATAATGGTAGTTATGACTAACGAAGAAAAAAAAATAGCTTATGAATTAATGCTTGCTCAGGCTAATGTGCTATTTGCTAATGAAGACAACGCATTGGCTAATTTTGCCAATGCCTCAGCTCTTTTAAATACAACTTTGCCAAACTCTGTGTTTACAGGTTTCTATCTGATGGATAATATCAAAAATGAGCTAATCCTTGGTCCTTTTCAAGGTAATGTCTCTTGTGTTCGAATTGCCTTAGGTAAGGGTGTCTGTGGCCAATCTGCTGCAGAAAATAGAACCTTGATTGTCCAAGATGTCACTAAACATGCCAACTATATTGCCTGTGATTCTGCTGCTCGAAGTGAAATTGTTGTCCCTATGGAAAAGGGTGGTAAATTAGTTGGTGTTCTTGATTTGGATTCTCACCAAGTAGAAGACTATAACCAGGTGGATCAAGATTATCTGGAAGCATTTGTCAAAATATTACTTGAGAAAACTGATTTTACATTTGGAATGTTTGAGGTAAACTAATGTACCAAGCCCTATACCGAAAATACCGTAGTCAAACCTTTGGCGAAATGGTTGGTCAAAAAGTGATTTCAACCACGCTAAGACAGGCGGTAGAGTCAGGCAAAATCAGCCATGCCTATCTCTTTTCTGGCCCACGTGGTACTGGTAAGACGAGTGCAGCAAAAATTTTTGCCAAAGCAATGAATTGTCCTAATCAGGTCGATGGTGAGCCATGTAACCACTGTGATATCTGTCGTGATATTACTAATGGCAGTCTTGAAGATGTTATTGAGATCGATGCGGCTTCCAATAACGGTGTTGATGAGATTCGTGAAATCCGTGATAAATCAACCTATGCACCAAGTCGTGCCACATACAAGGTCTATATTATTGACGAGGTGCACATGCTGTCGACAGGTGCCTTCAATGCTCTCTTGAAGACTTTGGAAGAACCAACTGAAAATGTTGTTTTTATCCTCGCGACTACAGAGTTACATAAAATCCCAGCAACCATCTTATCTCGTGTTCAACGTTTTGAATTTAAATCGATTAAGCAGGGGGCTATTAAAGAGCATTTAGCTTCAATTCTCGAAAAAGAAGGATTGACTTTTGATGATGAAGCCTTAACCATTATTTCACGTCGTGCAGAAGGTGGTATGCGTGATGCCTTGTCAATCTTAGACCAAGCACTGAGTCTTTCTGCTGACAACAATATCAGTCAATCCGTTGCCGAAGAAATCACAGGCTCTATTGGTCTTACTGCCTTGGATAGTTTTGTAGCTAGTGTTCGCAATCAGGATACCACAAAAGCCTTATCAAATCTTGAAACGCTCTTTGATAATGGGAAGTCTATGAGTCGGTTTGCGACTGACCTTTTGGAGTATTTCCGTGATCTTTTGATAGTAAAAGCGGGTGGTGAAAATAGTCACCATAGTCCCCTTTTTGAAGAAAACTTATCTTTGGAACAAGACCGACTTTTCCAATTGATTGACTTGGTAACAAGTGCTCTGCCCGAGATTAAAACTGGGACACATCCTAAAATCTATGCTGAGATGTTGACGATTAAACTAACTGAGACAAGTGCTCAAGTAAGACAAGACATCCCGGCTAATTTGCAAGAAGAACTTGACAGTCTTCGTCGTGAGGTAGATAGTCTACGTAAAGCTCTTAAAGAGGGCCCATCTCAAGGAAAAGTAGCACCTACTCGAAAATCCAAAGCTTCTTATCAGTATAAGGTGGATCGTGAGAAAATCCTTACTATTATGCGAGAAACTATGGAGAATCCCCAAAAATCACGCCAGTGTCTGGATGCTCTAAAAGCAACATGGCCTGAGATTTTGGATTCTATCAGCCCTCAAAATAGGGCGCTTTTGAACGGATCAGAACCTGTGTTAGCCAATCAAGAAAATGCTATCCTAGCTTTTAACGCTGCTTTTAATGCTGAGCTGGTCATGAAACGAAGTGATCTCAATGATATGTTTGGCAACATCATGAGTTCAGCTGCTGGTTTTTCACCTAATATTATGGCTGTTCCGAAAGCAGAGTTTGAAAAACTCCGAACAGAATTTGCACGAAGCCTCAAATCTAAAGAAGAGCTGGAAAAAGAGGATCGTGAAGAGTACATCCCTCAAGAACTCGAGTTTCTCTCTGATGTAGTAGAAATAGAGGACTAAAAAGGTCCAGTGGACCTTTTTAGGTCCGAGCCAAGAAATGCAAAATCGAGGAGGTCCAGTGGACCTTTTTAGGTCCGGTCCAAGAAATGTATAAGCTAGGGAGAGTTAGTTCTTCTGCCTGAGGTATCTTGTGAGTATGTTTATCTATCTTAATGGATAATCTTTCTATCATCTAAAAGAGCCTAAACTGCTTGTCCTAGGCTCTAACTATTGCTATAATAATCTTATGATTCAACAAATTTTGTTTATTACAGTGGAAACTATTTTTGAAACGGTTTGTTTTAATTACAGTTTACAGCAAGGCTATTACTTTTTTACAGCCTTTTTTGGTTACTTACTCTTACGTCGTCTTTGGACCACTTATATTATTTCTCGAATTGCGAGTGCAGCCGATAAGTCTACCAAGAAGTAAGGCTGACTTCACCAGCGCTCAGCCATTTTTCCTGACCGTCATCAGTGAGAACGAGGAGTTGCCCCTTGTCTCCAATTTCTTTAGCAATACCACTGTAAGCCTTTCCAGATTGTTCAAAGGTCACTTGTTTGTCTAAAACGAGGGACTTTTCTTTATAAACTTTGACCAAATCGCTAGTAGGAATGGTTAAAAAGAGTTTCCAAATTTCTGAAATGAGCTGATTCCGAGTGATTGTGGGACGCTCATTTTGGAAAAGGCTGGTTGCTTTAGTAGCTATTTCTTCAGGAAAATCGCTAATTGAAAAATTAAGTCCTACACCGATAATGACATCTGTGATACATCCAGATTCGATAGAACTGATGGCTTCGGTAAGAATACCAGCTATTTTTTTGTTGTTCAGATAGATATCGTTGACCCATTTGATGTCTGTATCTATGCCTGTAAGGCGCTGAATAGCCTTGACAATGGAAGCAGCTACCATCATGGTATAAGGCGGTAACTCACTAAAGTGACAGTTTGGCTTAAGGTGAATACTCATATAGATACCACCGTGAGGACTTGTATGAAAGTGACGTTCAAAGCGTCCCTTAGCTGATCCTTGATTAGACGCAAGATAAAGGCTAGGGGCAGGATCTTGTCTTTCCATACCATGTTTAGCATCAAGTTGTGTAGAGGTGGAGTCGGGATTAAAGTAGACAGGAAAGTTGAGTTGCTTAGAAATCTCTTGAGAAAGAAGAATATCTCCCTTTTCTAAATGGTATCCTTTTTTTCGGACACTTGTAATAACAACACCTTGATCCTGAAGTGACTGAATGGCTTTCCAAATGGCTGTTCGTGAGATACCAAGCTCTTTGGCGAGGCTTTCTCCAGTAACAAAATCAGGACTCTTTGCTAATATTTCATAAACACGTTCATAAGTTTTCATATTCTAAGTATAATACAAAAAACAGTAAATTGCTCGCCATAAAATATTGATAAGATTTGATAATTAATAACTATGTGACTAGACAAGAAAAAAGTGATATAATGAAATTTAGTTATTAAGTCCCGATAAGGCAGCAGTCATCCTAGCATGGTTGCTGGTTCTTTGTAACTTTTTAACGGCGCCGAGCTCTTTGTGGAGTATAGCGTTTTATCTATTAGGAGGCGGTTAAATCTCGTGCTATCTAATACTATTTTTCATATTAAAAGGGGGACATTTTATATGTCAGAACGTAAACTTTTCACGTCTGAATCAGTATCTGAGGGACATCCAGATAAAATTGCAGACCAAATTTCAGATGCCATTCTCGATGCGATTTTAGCAGAAGATCCAGACGCCCATGTAGCAGCAGAAACAGCTGTTTACACTGGTTCTGTCCATATTTTTGGTGAGGTTTCTACAACAGCTTATGTGGACATTAACCGTGTGGTTCGTGATACTATCGCTGAAATTGGTTATAATAATGCAGAATACGGTTTTGCAGCAGAATCTGTTGGGGTTCACCCATCATTGATCGAACAATCTCCAGATATTGCTCAAGGTGTTAATGAATCACTTGAAGTTCGTGGAACTGGTGACCAAGATTCACTTGATCTTATCGGAGCAGGTGACCAGGGTCTTATGTTTGGTTTCGCTATTGATGAAACTCCAGAATTTATGCCGCTTCCAGTTAGTCTTTCACATAAATTGGTAAAAAAATTGGCAGATTTGCGTAAATCTGGTGAGATTTCCTACCTTCGTCCAGATGCTAAATCTCAAGTTACCGTTGAGTATGATGAAAATGATCAACCTGTCCGTGTTGATACAGTTGTTATTTCAACACAACATGATCCTGAAGCGACTAACGACCAAATTCGTCAGGATGTCATTGAAAAAGTCATTAAGGCAGTTATTCCTGCAGAATACTTGGATGAAGATACCAAGTTCTTCATCAATCCAACAGGTCGTTTTGTAATCGGTGGTCCTCAAGGGGATTCTGGTTTGACTGGTCGTAAGATTATTGTTGATACTTATGGTGGTTACTCAAGGCACGGTGGTGGTGCCTTCTCTGGTAAGGATGCAACTAAGGTCGACCGATCAGCTTCGTATGCCGCTCGTTATATTGCCAAAAACATTGTAGCTGCTGGTCTTGCTAAGAAAGCAGAAGTACAATTGGCTTATGCTATTGGTGTTGCTAACCCAGTATCTGTCCGTGTTGATACCTTCGGAACGGCAACAGTTGCTGAGAGAAAACTTGAATCTGCTGTCCGTGATCTCTTTGACTTGCGTCCAGCTGGTATCATTCAAATGCTTGATCTTAAACGTCCTATCTACCGTCAAACAGCGGCTTACGGTCATATGGGACGTACAGATGTTGATCTTCCATGGGAAAAATTGGACAAGGTAGATGCACTGAAAGCAGCTGTAGAAGCTTAAAATAATCTAATATTATATGAAATTTAATAATTTCAAAGCAACAGAATTTAATTTTTTTGAATTCTGTTTTTTGTTTTGAAAATGAATAATATGAATTTTCTGACTTCAGACACATGTAAACCCAAAGGATTGAGTGATTAAAGGGTAAAAACTACTAGCTAAAAATAATTTCTTTAGTTGAAAAACTTTGAAAGGAGTTGAAAAATAAGAATAAATTGCTATAATAAGAGTGACGATGTAAATATGAAACTAGAGTCATTTTAGATTGATAGAGTAAGAGAAACACCTATATATAGTTTTACAGGTGTTAGATAATCTAAAACACTTTGGTGAGTTTGTGATTTTTTGGGGAAACTAATCAACAAAACAGGATATTTAGTTAGTCAATTTAATGTATTTTCAATAATATTAATTTTAGTTAATGTTTGCTTAGAATAATCATGTTCTTTCTTATTTTTTTTAAATGTTTATGACTCCAGAGCTAGGAGTCTGGTGGAGGTTGTGTCTTTTCTCATTGGGGAGAGAGATTTGGTTTCTACAGAGCTTGCTCAAGAAAGACATTACATTGTAGTCCTAATGTTATAGGGAAATACCGAGGGCTAATGATTAGAATGGGTAAAAAGTGTAGTTAAGGGGACACTTTTAAATGTGGGTAGAAGTTTATGAACATATTGATAGTTGGTAATACTGCTTGATTAAGAAGCGATTTCGTTTTGAAACCGCTTCTTAATCAAGCAGTTTTTATTTTAGGTCATACAGGTGTAAAGTGTTCTCGTAAAAATAAAATTAACAGTTTATACCAAACATTATGAAAATGATCAGCTAGAAGATGTTTTTGAATTTCATGATTATGATTAAATCATCTATCTTTCAGAGTACCTCAATTATGAACATGAAAGTTCAGAGGAGATTGAGGATTTAATCAGATTACTAAAGTGTTTTCAAGAGAAAATAAATACAAGGTCTAACCTACTTGTAAATAATCTATCAGAGCTTCAAGAAGAGGCTAAAGCATCGCATTTGACATTTTTAGGGCAAAAGGTGGCTGAAGATATCTGTGACGGACAAGCAGCTTACAAGGAACTTTTGAAGAATATGGGGTATCGCCTATGGGTATCACGCTTGACAATCTCCAAAGGAGAAAACAAGCATGATATTACCCTTAATTTGGAAAATTCAGGGGTAGCCCCTTTATATGGCGATTGGACTGTGGTATTATATTTGTGTGATACTAGTGGTAAGGTTGTTCAATCGCAAGATCTTGACTGCCGTTTGTCAGAATTACTTCCAAATCAAACCGCTGAGCTGAAGGCAAGTTTTGCTTATTCAAAAAATCAGAAGTATCAAGTGAAGTTCGGAATTATTTCTCCAATGACACAAGTGCCTTCTGTTCATTTTGCCATGAATGGTTTCGAAGGAGAAGTTATGCCTAAATTAGCAACAGTACAAAAGGATAAAAAAAGCGCTGACAAGTAAGAAAGGAAATACTTATGTCTATTTTAATTACAGGAGGAGCTGGCTACATCGGTAGTCACACCACTGTCGAACTCCTTAATGCAGGTTTTGATGTCGTCTTGGTTGATGACTTTTCAAACAGCTCTCCAGCAGTCCTTGAACGCTTGAAAAAGATTACAGGTAAGAAGTTCCCATTCTATCAAGGTTCAATTTTAGATACAGAATTTTTGGATAAGGTTTTTACAAAAGAAGATATTGAATTGGTCATTCACTTTGCGGCCTTTAAAGCAGTTGGTGAGTCTGTTCAAAAACCTTTGAAATATTATAAAAACAATATCAGTGGTACCATCACCCTCCTTGAAAAAATGAAGGAATACGATGTCAAAAACATTGTCTTCAGCTCAAGTGCAACAGTATATGGAACTAATAATCCTTCTCCGATGACGGAAGATATGCCAACATCAGCTATCAACCCATACGGTTACACTAAGTTGATGATGGAACGAATTCTTACAGACGTAGCTGCCTCAGACCCTTCATGGTCTGTCACAAATCTTCGTTATTTCAATCCTATCGGAGCTCATGAGAGTGGTTTGATTGGTGAATTGCCAAACGGTATTCCAAACAATCTTATGCCATATATTACACAAGTTGCTATCGGTAAACTTCCTGAGCTTAATGTCTTTGGTGATGATTATCCGACTCCGGATGGTACAGGTGTCCGTGACTACATTCACGTTCTTGACTTGGCATCAGGTCACTTGGCTGCCGTCAAATATAATTTGAGCCACAAAGGTGCTGAGATTTTCAACTTGGGTACTGGACACGGTTATAGTGTTTTGGATCTCGTTAAGACATTCGAAGCTGAAAATAAGGTTGCTATCCCTTACCGTATTCAAGGGCGTCGCGCTGGTGATATTGCGACTTGCTATGCGTCTCCTGAAAAGGCCAAAGAAGTTCTCGGCTGGGAAGCTAAGAAAACCTTGAAAGATATGGTCAGAGATTCTTGGCGTTGGCAAACAACAAACCCAAATGGTTATGAAGACTAAACTTAGTCTAGGAAATCATAGCCTATAGAGAGTAGGACAAGCACTAGATTTTTTTAAGCAACCCTAATCTAGTCGCCTCAGAAATAAAGAGAAGAGGTGTGAAAACAGTCACTAAATGATTATAGGTTTAGAACTGTCTCACCCTCTTTTTATGTTTTAGACTAGCTTTCTATGGTATAATGAAATCATGACTATTATTAATCAATTCGTCACTTTGACGAGTCACCTAGTATTTATTGGATTGAGCTACCATATGCTGATTAGCCTCTTTGATTGGGCAAAATTGATCAAAAATCCTATCGAGAATACTGGTAAGTTGAAACTTTTCTTGCTTTTTATTAGCATTGCCTTAGGCTATCTTGTCAGCTCCTTTATTCTGTCAGTTTTAGCTTTTGGACAGAATATGGCTAGCTCGATTTCTTAAATTAGTGATTTTAATTGGGTTTTGATATAATACAAAAAAATACGAAATTAATCCTTGAAAGGAATCCTTATGGATAAAATTATTGTGAAGGGTGGCAATACTCGATTAAGTGGTGAGGTTGTCATTGAAGGTGCTAAAAACGCTGTTCTTCCGTTGTTAGCGGCAACTATTTTGGCCTCGGAAGGTCAGACAACCTTGACTAATGTTCCAATCTTGTCAGATGTTTACACCATGAATAATGTGGTTCGTGGCTTGGATATTGCAGTAGACTTTGACGAAGAAAATAATACTGTTGTAGTTGATGCTAGTGGAGATATTTTAGATCAGGCACCATATGAGTATGTCAGCAAGATGCGTGCATCTATCGTAGTACTTGGTCCTATTCTTGCTCGTATTGGTCATGCTAAGGTCTCAATGCCTGGCGGTTGTACGATTGGTAGTCGTCCTATTGACCTCCACCTTAAAGGTTTGGAAGCTATGGGTGCTAAAATTACCCAAGTTGGTGGTGATATCACCGCGACAGCAGAAAAACTTAAAGGTGCAACTATTTATATGGACTTCCCATCAGTTGGTGCTACTCAGAACCTTATGATGGCAGCCACTTTAGCTGATGGAGTCACTACCATTGAAAATGCTGCGCGTGAACCGGAAATCGTTGACTTGGCTATTCTTCTTAACGAGATGGGGGCAAATGTCAAAGGTGCTGGAACTGAAAAACTCGTGATTAAAGGTGTTAAATCTCTTCATGGTACGCAACATGCGGTTGTTCAGGACCGTATTGAAGCAGGTACTTTTATGGTAGCAGCAGCCATGACTTCTGGCAATGTTCTTATTAAGGATGCTATCTGGGAACATAACCGTCCTTTGATTTCTAAATTATTGGAAATGGGTGTCGACGTTAAGGAAGAGGACAGAGGCATTCGTGTTAAATCTGATGTTTCGAAATTGAAACCTGTAGCTGTTAAAACCCTACCTCACCCAGGTTTTCCAACTGACATGCAGGCTCAATTTACGGCTCTTATGGCAGTTGTGAAAGGTAAATCAAGCATAAGTGAAACAGTCTTCGAGAATCGTTTCCAACATTTAGAGGAAATGCGTCGTATGGGGCTTCATTCTGAAATCCTTCGTGATACTGCAATGATTCACGGTGGTTTGCCACTTCAAGGAGCGCGAGTTATGTCTACTGACCTTCGAGCTTCTGCAGCCCTTATCCTCACAGGGATGGTTGCTGAAGGAACAACAACTGTTGGGAAATTGACACACTTGGATCGTGGTTACTATAAATTCCATGAGAAACTAGCTAAACTAGGAGCCCAAATTTCACGTGTAAGTGAGGCATAGTATGGAAACTGGTAAAGGCTATGTTTTTCGTCAATTATTACTTGTTTTGATTGTATGTTTAATTAGCCTTGCTTCTCTAGCTATCGGTTTAATGATTGGCTATTCCGTATTGGGTGAAGGCAAGGATCCTATTAGCATCTTAAAACCAGAATCCTGGCAGGCAATTATTGCTAAATTTACAGGAAAATAAGAGGGAGTGGGCAGTCGTACCACTCCTTTCGTCATGACATTTATATCAAAGAAAGAGAACAATGGTAGAAAGAAAGACATCTTTGACAAATAAACAGAAACGTCAGTTAGTCACATTAATAATAGCAGCTTTGATAGCTGTTTTAGGTTACCTAGGAACCAGTAACAAGCTCTCGCCTGATAATCCTATCAGACAAGTAGCAAGCCTAGTTTCAGGGAAATCTAACAAATCCATTAAATCTAATGGTTCAACAAATAGTCAGTCTACACCACAAGAGCAGCTTTCTGAGACAGTAATGACTAGTTCAGTCAAAAGCCAACTGGGTAATTCCTTGGAATGGAATGGAGCTGGGGCCTACATTATTAATAGAAATAAGACGAATCTAAATGCTAAGGTATCAAGCCAACCCTATGCTAATAACCAAGTCAAAACGGTTCAAGGACAAACTGTTCCTACAGTTGCTAATGCCTTATTAAGTAAAGCAACTAGACAGTACAAAAATCGTCAAGAAACAGGGAATGGTTCAACCTCTTGGACACCAGCTGGATGGCACCAGGTTCAAAATTTATCAGGAGAGTATAGCCATGCCGTAGATAGAGGCCATTTGCTAGGTTATGCACTGATAGGTGGTTTGAAAGGATTTGACGCCTCGACTTCAAATCCAGAGAATATTGCTGTTCAAACTGCTTGGGCAAATCAAGCATATAGCGATAGTTCTACAGGCCAAAACTATTATGAAAGCCTAGTACGAAAAGCTCTGGATAAAAACAAACGTGTTCGTTATCGTGTGACCTTGATTTATGAAGGAGAGAATCTCATTCCATCAGGAACACATCTTGAAGCTAAGTCAGCAGACGGCTCACTTGAGTTTAATGTCTTTGTTCCAAATGTACAAGAGGGAATTACACTAGATTACTATTCAGGAAAAGTAACGGTGAATTGAAGAAAAACGACTCCGAGTGGAGTCGTTTTTAGTATCTAGACAAATAAAAAACCACCCCAAGGTGAGTTTTTTATTCACTAGCTTGCTCCCAATGTTTAGAGAGGTAGCGAGAGTAGCTAGAGATAGCAAAGTTAACCACGAAATAGGCTAAAGCCAGAATACCGTATAAAGTAAAGATTTGGCTTGGTTCGTAGTAACCACCCATCAGAATCTGGCTCTTACCAAACAATTCTTGCAAGGCGATAACAGAGTAAAGGAAAGAAGTATCCTTGACAACCGTTACGAATTGAGAAATGATAGATGGTAACATTTTACGAATAGCTTGTGGGAAGATAATATAAATAAAGATTTGTCTGTTGTTAAATCCTTGAGACAAGCCGGCTTCCGTTTGTCCAGGGTCGATAGAGTTAAGTCCTCCACGAATGATTTCCGCCAAGGCAGCTGATGTGAAGACCGTGAACGAGGTAATACCTGCCGCTGTAGACTTGAGTTGGAAGACCAAGAAGATAATGAAAATCCAAAGCAAGTTAGGAACGTTACGAACGAACTCAACGTAGATAGAAGCAATCCAACGAAGAATAGGATTCTTTCCGTTACGCATGACCGCGAGAATAGTTCCAAATAAGGTAGACAGCACAATGATGAAGAAAGACAAGTAAAGGGTTGTCCACAGTCCTTGTGCCAAGAATTTAAGGTTAGTAGCTGATAAAACTTCTGACATAATGGACCTCCTTAGTAAGCTTTCTTATTTTGTTCTTCTTTACGACGTGCCCATGTGGCTAGAGGGAAACACATGATAAAGTAGAGGAAAGCAGCCCCAGCAAAGGCGGGCACGTAGTTAGTTGTATCATAAGCCCAAGCCTTAGCAGTGAACATGATATCTGCTCCAGAAATAATGGCAACCGTAGAAGTGTTTTTAATCAAGTTAACCACTTGATTGGTCAATGGTGGCAAGATAGTACGGACAGCTTGAGGTAAGATAATGATACGCATGGTATCAGCGTAGGTGAACCCTTGAGATAAAGCTGCTTCTGTTTGACCTTTAGGAACTGCCTCGATACCTGTACGAATAATTTCAGAAATATAAGCTCCTGTGTAGACTCCTACACAAAGGATAGCCGTCAAGGAAGTTGGAATCATGACATTACCGTCAGTCAAAATCGAAATGCCATAAAAGACAACTACGAATTGTACTAGCAAAGGGGTATTTTGGAAGATTTCGACATAAACACGTGAAATACCACGAAGTACCTTGTTGCGAGTCGAACTCATAGCACCAAAAATCAATCCAAGTAGAAGTGCTACAATCAAGGCACCAATAGAAATGCCAAGGGTATATAAGAATCCTTTGGCAAATTGGCCAAAGTTAGCAAAGAAAGCAGCCCAACGTTCGAGAGCGAAAGGACTAACCGTTTCAGTTAAAAGATACATAAATTCAGGACTCCTTTCTATTTATTTTCAGCCTTAGCAGGTTTCAAATTATATTTATCGTAGAGTTTTTGAAGACTTCCATCTTTTTGCCATTTAGCTATCAAATCGTTGGTATAGTCAATCAACTCTTGGTTAGACTTGCTTGAAGCAATACCATAATCTTGTGTTTTGAAACCTTCGTTCAATATTTTAGTTTTCTTACTTTCATATCCAGAGAGGATAGATTTATCCACTGAGAAAGCATCCACACGGTGGGCGTAAAGAGATACAGCCAATTCCGGGTAAGAACCAAGTTGAACGTAGTTGAACTTAAGATTATGGGCTGAGGCATATTCTTGCAAGGCGGCTTTAGTTGATGCCCCTTGAGCAACCCCGATAGTCTTACCATTCAAATCAGAGATTTTGTTAATACCTGAATCCTTTAGGACTAAGAAACCAATTTGATCATGGTAGTAAGGATTTGAGATGGCATAAGAAGCCTTACGTTCATCATTGATAGTATAAGTACCGATAAGTAAGTCAATAGTACCGTTATCCATAAGAGGTTCACGGGTTTGTGTCGTTACTGGAATGTAATTCACTTTTACTTTCAACTCATCAGCAATCTTTTTAGCAAGGTCAACTTCCATACCTTCATATCTATTGGTCTTAGCAGAATAGTAACCAAAGTTAGGGACATCTTGTTTAACACCAACATTAAGTGTTCCTCGATTAACGATCTTTTGGACGGCCTTACTATCTAGGAGTTTGCTAGTATCTTCTGCCTCAGTTTTGTGATTTGTGATCAGAAAAACAGTAGCAATCACCAAGCTTACGGCTGTTAGGTAACGTAAGATTTTTTTGAAAATCATAGGCCACCTCCTTAGGCATCCACTGAGACTTTATCAGAGTGGTGGTTGATAATATTAGAGAGGAACTTAGCTACACGAGGTTCAGTTGGTTTGTCGAAGAAGCCATCGACATCCGTAGTGTCTACAAGGACCTGACCTTCAGCCATGAAAATGATACGGTCAGCCACACTACGAGCAAAGCCCATTTCGTGGGTAACAACTACCATGGTCATACCACCTTTGGCAAGTTTTTGCATAACAGCAAGAACATCACCGATAGACTCTGGGTCAAGAGCTGATGTCGGTTCGTCAAAAAGCAAAAGTTCAGGTTTCATGGCAAGACCACGAGCGATGGCGACACGTTGTTTTTGCCCACCAGAAAGCCTACCAGGATAAGAATCTTTCTTGTCCCACATGTTAACGTAGCGAAGGAATTTTTCAGCTGTCTTCTCCGCCTCTGCCTTACTAATTCCGAGAACCTTGATTGGTGCTAAGGTTACATTTTCAAGAACGGTTTTGTGAGGGTAGAGGTTGAAGTGTTGGAAGACCATACCTACTTCCTTACGCAATTCTACCAATTCCTTAGCAGATGCCTCAGTAACATTATGTCCGTTAACGATCAGGGTACCCTCGTCGATTGGTTCCAAAGCATTGATAGTACGGATAAGGGTTGATTTTCCAGAACCAGAAGGTCCCAAGATAACCACAACCTGTCCTTTTTCAATTTCTAAATTGATATCACGAAGAGCATGATAGTCTCCGTAATATTTATTGACATTTTTAAATTCGATAAGTGCCATAAGAGCCTCCTATAATGGATTTGCTTGTTAGATTTTCTAACATGTTCATAATTTTAGTTTAGCATAAGATGAGTTTAAAGTCAAAAAAATACGAATATTTTTGCGAAATGCTCGGTTTTTATGATATGGTTAACCAATTTTACGATATAGATATAGAAAAAATCGGCATTAGGATGAGTACTGCCTTCACTAGCTTGTTACCATTGTTTGCTGGGGTAACGAGAGTTGTTAGAGGTGGTAAAGTTAAGTACGAAACAAGTTAAAACGATGGTTAATTTCATATTTTGTAACTAAATGTACTAGAACTATTTATTCTACTGTAGGTGTTGTAAAAGTCAGAAATATTTAGTCTAAGGAAGGTTGGTGATTGCTCATTAATAAAAATGTAAAGAAAGCTTATATATCAGCCACAAAGGCATACTCGAAACTTGGTCCTTGACCTATTTTTTGGTATAATATGTTTGATATGTAAAGTTTTTGGCTTTACTAAATTGAATGACTTAAGAAAACCGATGAGGTGTTTATATGAAAAAAATTCTAGTTGTTGATGATGAAAGACCAATCTCCGATATCATCAAGTTTAACCTTACTAAGGAGGGTTATGAAGTGGTTACGGCCTTTGATGGGCGAGAAGCTTTGGAACAATTTGAAGCTAAAAAACCAGACTTGGTTATTCTGGACTTGATGTTGCCTGAACTGGATGGTTTGGAAGTTGCCAAGGAAATCCGTAAAACGAGCCACACACCGATTATCATGCTTTCAGCTAAAGATAGTGAGTTTGATAAGGTTATCGGATTAGAAATTGGGGCAGACGACTATGTGACTAAGCCATTTTCTAACCGTGAATTGTTGGCACGTATTAAAGCCCACTTGCGTCGTACAGAAACGATTGAAACCGCAGTAGAAGAGAGCTCTAACTCTGGCAAACAAGAAATTTCAATTGGTGAGTTGGTTATTGTTCCGGATGCCTTTGTTGCTAAAAAACGTGGAAACGAAGTTGAGTTGACCCACCGTGAATTTGAGTTACTCTTCCACTTGGCAACTCATATGGGACAAGTTATGACGCGTGAACATTTGCTTGAAACCGTTTGGGGCTATGACTATTTTGGGGATGTTCGTACTGTGGACGTAACGATTCGTCGTCTGCGTGAAAAAATTGAAGATACACCTAGCCGTCCTGAATATATCTTGACGCGTCGTGGTGTCGGTTATTACATGAAGAATTATGACTAGTATTGTCTTAAATATTACAAGCTTTGAACTAGCCTTACTCTTTACGCTCCTCTTTGTTGCTTTCTATTTCATTTTTCTAGCTTATCGTGATTATCAACAGGTCAAAAATATCCGAAAGTTGACTAAGAGAGTCAAATCCCTTATGGCAGGTAATTATAGTGAAAAATTACGCATAAAGGGAGATTCAGAGCTTTTAGAGCTAGCTAATAGCTTGAATGATTTGTCGGACGTCTTTCGTTTGACACATGAAAATCTAATCCAGGAAAAAAACCGCTTATCATCTGTCCTTTCGTACATGAGTGACGGGGTTATTGCGACCAATCGCCTTGGTCAGATTACTATGATTAATAGTACTGCCCAACGCTTGTTGAATTTAGATCGCGAAACTGCGACTCAGATGTCTATTTTGGATATATTAGATGGTGAGAATCCCTATACCTATAGTGAATTGTTGTCTAAGACACCCGAAATCCATCTGTCGCGTCGAGATGCTAACGATGAATTTGTGACGCTACGTGTTAATTTTGCATTAATTCGTAAGGAATCTGGTTTTATTTCAGGTCTGGTAGCCGTTCTTCATGATGCCACTGAGCAGGAAAAAGAAGAGCGCGAACGCCGTCTCTTCGTATCAAATGTTAGTCACGAATTGCGGACGCCTTTAACTTCTGTGAAATCCTATCTTGAAGCGCTTGATGATGGTGCTCTCAACGAAGAGATTGCTCCAAACTTTATCAAAGTTTCTTTAGATGAAACCAACCGCATGATGCGTATGATTTCTGACCTCTTGGCATTATCTCGAATTGACAATAAAAGCACACAGCTTAATGTTGAAATGACAAACTTTACAGCCTTTATGACCTATATCTTGAATCGGTTTGGTCAAATTAAGAGTCAAGAAACTAATCCAGGTAAGTCTTATGAAATCATTCGAGATTACCCAGTAAACTCTATTTGGGTGGAAATTGATACTGATAAGATGACCCAGGTCATAGATAATATACTTAATAATGCCATCAAGTATTCTCCTGATGGTGGGAAAATTACAGTATCTATGAAAACGACAGATACTCAGTTGATTGTTTCTATTTCTGACCAAGGTTTAGGAATTCCTAAAAAAGATTTACCTCTGATTTTTGACCGTTTTTACCGTGTTGATAAGGCCAGAAGTCGTGCTCAGGGTGGAACAGGACTTGGCTTATCCATTGCAAAAGAAATTGTTAAACAACATAATGGCTTCATTTGGGCTAAGAGTGAGTATGGTAAGGGGTCAACTTTTACAATTGTGCTTCCATATGACCAGGACGCAATGATGGTCGATGAATGGGAGATGTAGTAGAAATGATCTCAGAATTAGGGTTTAAATATAGTATTTTGGCTTCAGGGTCAACCGGGAATTCCTTTTATTTGGAAACTCCAGAAAAGAAGATTCTAGTGGATGCTGGTTTATCAGGAAAAAAAATTACAAGTTTGCTAGCGGAGATTGACCGTGATCCAAGTGATCTTGATGCTATCTTAGTAACACATGAACACAAGGACCATATCCATGGTGTAGGTGTTTTAGCTCGTAAATACGGCATGGATATATACGCCAATGAGAAAACCTGGCAAATTATGGATAGTAAGAATATGCTAGGTAAGGTTGATAATAGTCAGAAACATATTTTTTCTCGCGGTAAGCTTCTAACCTTTGGTGATATCGACATTGAATCTTTCGGAGTTAGTCATGATGCCATTGATCCACAATTTTACCGCTTTATGAAAGACGGAAAGAGCTTTGTCATGTTGACGGATACAGGCTATGTTTCAGACCGTATGGCTGGTCTTATTGAAAATGCTGATGGCTATCTGATTGAATCTAATCATGATATTGAAATCTTGAGAGCAGGTTCTTATCCTTGGTCAACCAAGCAACGTATCCTCTCTGATCAGGGTCACTTGTGTAATGAGGATGGAGCCGATGCTATGATTCGTACCATCGGTAATAAAACTAAAAAGATTTATCTGGGTCACCTTTCTAAAGAAAATAATATCAAGGAATTGGCCTACATGACGATGGAAAATCAGTTGGCTCGCGCTGACTTTGGTGTTGGAACTGACTTTAAGATTTTTGGTACCTCACCAGATACGGCGACCCCACTAACAGATATTTAGAACAATAGCAGAAGAGCTGCACTAATAGTTTAGTGTGGCTTTTTAAAAGGATAGTATATGTGAAAATAATGTATCTCTCGCTAGGGATGGTGTCGCTTGGTTTGGGAATTCTTGGAATTCCTCTACCTATCTTACCCACAACACTTTTTCTACTTTTAGCCATCGCTTGTTTTACTAGAAGTTCCAAACGTTTTGAGAAATGGTTATATAATACCAAACTTTACCAAACTTATGTCGCCGATTTTCGAGAAACAAAATCGATTGCCAAAGAACGAAAGAAAAAATCATTATCCAAATCTATGTTTTGATGGGAATATCGATAGTTTTCGCGCCTATTATTTGGGTGAAAATTGTGCTCTTTTTCCTAACGCTCTTTATCACTTATTGCTTGTTTAAGGTTATTCCTGATAAAGACGGATAAAAGATAAAAAATGAGGCTTCCAAAAGGAAGTCTCATTTTAACTACTATCCATTAATGTTTGCTGCGTAATTTTTTACGGACTTTATAGGCAAAGTTGGCTAGGCCATAGAATGGGCTAACAGGAAGGTTGAATTCCCCAATGAATTGTTCAATGCGTGGGTTAAATTTTGACTTGAAATTGTACAAGCCGCCATCTAGAGAATTTTCAATTCCTCCCATGTTTTGCCACTCGGCACCGCGTTCGAAAGCGTGATTCGCAGTTTCAAACCATGTCAAAATGGCAGGTTGGTAACGACGATAGTCTTCGTCCATTCCCGCATATATATTCTCAGCTGTATTTCCAAATTCCAGAACTAAGGTACCTGAGAGTGGAACAATCTTGTTACCAGCATCAACCTTTTCTTGAAGGAAGGCGATTTCTTCTGAAAGTCTCTTGTACTCTTGTTTATTGTTCTCAATTTTTCCAGGTTTGGTTTTTTCTGTAAACTTGGCAGCGTCGGCAATATTCTTTTCAAGTTGTTTATTAAGATCTTTGAGGCGAGCTGGCAAATCTAGTGTTGAGAGTGTAATGTAAGAAGATTCTGGGTAAGTAGTTAACAACTTTTCATAGTAATCAATCCCACGAAGATGAATGTTCTTACGAGCCTCTGTTTTTTTCATTAGATCTGCAAATTGGTCTAGCAGCTCAGTGCCACCAAATTGAACTGAAATGCCTTTGTTTCGAGCAGTGCGAATAGCTTGCTTAGTACTCTTAGATAGCTGTTCCTCAGTAAAATCTTCCTTATAAATATTTGCCTGGAAGCGTGGTTGAATATTTTCAGCCATATCTTCGGTGAGGCCAGTCCATTCAACGCCCAGAGCTTGGATATCTTTGGCAATTGACAAAGTATCTTCATTGATGTTAACTTCTTGAGAAATCAAATTTTTAGTGACAAAGAGACTTGGATCAAATTTAACAAAGAGAGCACGTTTTGTTTTGGCATATTTTTTAAGTGAAGTTATGACAAAAGCTAACAACTCTTTATCCTGGTAGTCCATGATAGGACCGCGTGGAATGTAAATCATAGAGAATCCAAGAGGTAGTGGTTGAATAAGAACACTAGCGACGGCAACAAGTTTGTCATCTTGATAGAAACCTAGACGATCATTGCCCCAACTATCCTTGATTTTTGCCCATGAGCTACTTTGTAATAAGTTGGTTTGAGGACTATCAATAACAAAGCGGTCATGCTCAGAAGTGCTGATTCCAATTTTATAGGTAAACATATTAGTCTAGAACCCACTTTCTAATAGCGTAAGCGACACCGGATTCATCATTTGATTTTGTGATGTATTTAGCAATTTTCTTGATTTCTGGATTTCCATTTTCCATAACGACAGGAGAACCGACGACCTCCAGCATGGCACGGTCATTTTCTTCGTCTCCAATAGCCATTGTTTCTTCTTTAGTGAGACTAAGTTTTTCAGCAAGGTGTGTAACCGCGATCCCTTTATTGGCTGTTTTCTTGAGAATTTCTAGGTAAAATGGCGTTGATTTTACGATTGTAAAGCGATCATAAAATTCCTGTGGAAGTTTGGCAATGGCTGCATCAAGAATTTCAGGTTCGTCAATATACATGGCCTTAACAAACTCCTTGTCAGCCACCTCTTCAGGTGTACGATAGTAAATCGGCATATGAACAAGGGTAGACTCATGAACAGTGTAGCGACCAATGTTTCGATTACTTGTGTAGATACCATCTTTAGTAATAGCATGAGAATGAACGCCAAGCTTGTTAGCCAAAACCTCAATATCAAGGTAGTCTTCGTATGAAAGCGTCTCGCGAATCAATTCATTACCAGTAGAAGTCTCTTGAACGAGCCCTCCGTTAAAGGTGATGACATAGTCGCCATCTTGGTTAAGATTAAGTTCCTCAAGAAGTGGAAGTACGCCAGGAATAGGACGGCCAGTCGCAATAACGACCTTTACCCCAGCAGCCTTGGCATCTTGAATTGCTTGAAAGACTTCAGGTGTGACTTGACGTTGGCTATTCAAAAGAGTTCCATCAATATCAACTGCAATTAGTTTAATAGACATAATAAGTACCTGTTCCGTTTAGTTAATTTCCCTTCTATTTTACTAAAATTTAGCCGCTTTGTCATAGTTCTTCCTAAGAAAAATAATAGTGATGAGTCATCAGTAACAGATCAAAGCTCAATCTTAAAGAAAAACCACCTTAACTAAGAATTGCTCAAATGATTTTTAATTGGTAAAATAAGGTCAGACAAATAAAGGAGAGCTAAAATGATTCGAGCAACCAATCAATTGACAGAAAAAGAACGGAAGGATGCAAAAAACATTGATTGTCAGCTGCCAAGCCTAGGACCGAACCTATCGAGAACCTTATCTCTCCAATATGCTTAATTTCGATTTCAACACGCCAGCCTTTTTCTTTTATTATCAAAATGGAGGTTGCTTGGTTTATTAACGGTTTATGCGGATAATGAAGATGTTGAACTAAGCATCCTAGTTCATCCCAATAATCGTCGTTAGGGCATTGCGCGTGCCTTGTTTAAGAGTTTCGAAGAAGAAACGGCATCTTATCCTATTTAATCAGTGACTTTTCAGATAGAGCGTGTTTTTCTAAATCGTCATCCTAGTCTGGCAAGCCATTGGGGGGTGATTGAGGATGAAGAGACGGAAACTTGGCTAGGGAGAGGTAGATTACCATGTGCTCTGAATTCCCGTTTAGATGTTAAGGTGCTCTTAGCAGAACCCTCTTATCTTGAAGAAATTACTCAACATGACTGTTGAAAAAGTCTATTTCACCACCAAGCCTTTTCTGATGCGGAAGAAACTCTTGAGGTGACTCACAGATATATCGCTGAGGCCTTGAAAGATTCCGATAGCTTGCTTTACATCCTGCTCAAAGAAGGTAAAATCACTGGAGTTTGTACTGTCGATGTATCTGGGAATAGCAACTACCTCTACGGGCTTGCGATTGCTGAAGCTTATCGTGGACAGGGCTATGGAAGCTATCTGGTAAAATCAGTCGTTAACCAACTCATTGCGCAAAATGACGAGGCTTTTCAAATTGTAGTAGAAGATAGCAATATTGGAGCCAAACGTTTGTATGAAAATATCGGCTTTGTCAAACAAACCCAGGTGGTTTACTTGAAATAGAAATGGTAGACGCAATACTGATACTCTCTTTTAGTATAGAGTTGCTATTATCTTAAGTAGAAAAATAGTTTTAGAATAGAAGGAATACTTAATGGAAATTAAAATTAAAAACAAAATAAAAGTAGGCGATCAAACGGAGATTATCGAAGAAATCCACACTTGTGAGGTTATGGAAAAAGGAGATTATACCTATCTTGTTCACCATAATTCGGAGAAAGAAAAAGTGGTTATTAAGTTGAACAAGGAAGAGCTGGTGATGACACGCTTTTCTAATCCAAAATCCATTATGCGTTTTTCTGCTAAAGCACCTACCTTGCTCCAAATTCCGACACCGCTTGGTGTCCAGCATTTTCTGACAGATACTAGTCTATTTGCTCATGACCCAAATGGACAAACAGTTGATGTTCATTATCAATTGAAGCATCCAGAAACAGAAGATGTTTTTGCCGATTATGAATTAGAAGTTTCATGGTTTTAATTTGTTTAGAAATAGAATCATTTTGCTTGAAATAATGTTGAATTATGTTAGAATGTAAAGGAAAAATCAAGGGAGTAGCAGGCGACTTTAATCATGAGATTTGATTAAAGATTGCGATTATGTCGTCATTACGAAATTTTACATTTCCGGCATATTCTTAAACAGCGAGACTTGTTTTTAATTAAACAGGTCTCTTTTGGTATGATTTTTTATATAAAAAGAGTCTTGTTAGCCATATTTCCCTATTTAAAAGGAGGAGACTATTTTGTCGAAAGAACAAAGTAAAGCCTTGTTTTACACGCAAGGAGTGGAAGAAGTCCTAAAAAGCTTGGACACTTCCGTTGATGGTTTGTCTACTGCACAAGCCAAGGAACGTTTAGATGCCTATGGCTATAATGAGTTGGATGAAGGTGAAAAACGTAGCCTTTTATCAAAATTCATCGACCAGTTTAAAGATTTGATGATCATCATCTTGCTTGTCGCTGCTGCCCTTTCTATCATTACAGAAGGCAGGCATGGTTTGACGGATGCCTGTATTATTTTTGCCGTTGTTGTTTTGAATGCAGCCTTTGGTGTTTATCAAGAGGGGCAAGCAGAAGCGGCTATTGAAGCTCTTAAAAACATGTCAAGTCCAATGGCACGTGTGCGCCGTGATGGCAATGTGGTTGAAATTGATTCACGTGAATTGGTTCCAGGAGACATTGTTTTGCTTGAAGCAGGTGATGTTGTTCCGGCAGATATGCGTTTGATCGAAGCTGCCTCACTTAAGATTGAAGAATCTGCCCTTACTGGTGAATCCGTTCCAGTTGAAAAAGATATTACCGAGACGGTTGAAGCAGAAGCCGGAATTGGTGACCGTGTGAATATGTGTTACCAAAACTCAAACGTTACTTACGGTCGTGGTACTGGTGTAGTAACCAATACTGGTATGTATACTGAAGTTGGTAAGATTGCTGATATGCTAGCTAATGCGGACGAATCACAAACGCCGTTGAAGCAAAGCTTGGAGCAATTGTCTAAGACTTTGACTTACCTTATTATTGCTATTGCCTTGGTGACATTCTTGGTTAGTGTATTTATTCGTGGCGAACAGCCCCTTGAAGGTTTGATGGTTGCAGTTGCTCTTGCCGTTGCAGCTATTCCTGAAGGATTGCCTGCCATTGTAACGATTCTCTTGTCACTTGGAACAACGACTCTTGCCAAACGCAATGCGATTGTTCGTAAATTGCCAGCAGTTGAAACCCTAGGTTCAACTGAAATTATCGCATCTGATAAGACTGGTACCTTAACGATGAACCAGATGACTGTTGAAAAAGTCTATACAAACGGTCAATTGCAAAATGCTGATACAGAACTTGGTGCTGACAATACGACCCTTCGTATTATGACCTTTGCTAATGATACAAAGGTGGATCCAGATGGTAAATTAATCGGGGACCCAACAGAAACAGCACTGGTACAGTTTGGTTTAGATCACAATTTTGATGTTCGTGAAGTCTTGAAATCAGAGCCTCGTGTGGCAGAGTTACCATTTGACTCTGACCGTAAGCTCATGTCTACTATCCATAAGGAACCAGATGGTTCTTACTTTGTAGCCGTCAAGGGTGCACCTGACCAATTGATCAAGCGTGTTACTCGAATTGAAATCAATGGGGAAGTTCGCCCAATTACGGATGAAGACAAACAAGCTATCCTTGCTGTCAACAAAGACTTAGCAAAACAAGCCCTTCGTGTCTTGATGATGGCTTATAAGACAACAAGTGAAATTCCTACTTTGGAATCTGAAGTTGTTGAGTCTGATTTGATTTTCTCTGGTTTGGTTGGGATGATTGACCCAGAACGTCCTGAAGCAGCAGAAGCTGTCCGTGTCGCTAAAGAGGCGGGAATCCGTCCAATTATGATTACAGGTGACCACCAAGATACAGCGGAAGCAATCGCTAAGCGTCTCGGTATCATTGATCCAAATGATACGGAAGATCGTGTCATTACTGGGGCTGATCTTAATGAGCTTTCTGATGAGGAATTCCAGAAAGTCTTCAAACAGTACTCAGTTTATGCGCGCGTGTCTCCTGAACACAAGGTTCGTATCGTTAAGGCTTGGCAAAATGAGGGCAAGGTTGTTGCTATGACAGGTGACGGGGTCAATGATGCGCCATCACTTAAGACAGCTGATATTGGTATCGGTATGGGGATTACAGGTACAGAGGTTTCTAAGGGAGCTTCTGATATGATTCTTGCCGATGATAACTTTGCGACAATTATCGTTGCTGTAGAAGAAGGTCGAAAGGTCTTCTCCAATATTCAAAAATCAATCCAGTACCTCTTGTCAGCTAACATGGCCGAAGTCTTTATTATCTTCTTTGCTACATTATTTGGATGGGATGTGCTTCAACCAGTGCACCTTCTCTGGATTAACTTAGTAACGGATACCCTTCCAGCCATCGCTCTTGGTGTTGAGCCAGCTGAACCAGGTATTATGACTCACAAACCTCGTGGACGTCAATCAAACTTCTTTGATGGTGGGGTCTTTGGTGCTATCATGTATCAAGGTGTTTTCCAAACTATCCTGGTTCTTGCAGTATATGGTTGGGGTCTTGTTTTCCCAGAACATCATACACAAGCAGAAATTCATGCAGATGCCCTTACAATGGCCTATGCAACACTTGGATTGATTCAGTTGCTTCATGCCTTTAACGTTAAGTCTGTTTATCAATCAGTCTTTAAAGTTGGTCTCTTTAGAAACAAGACATTTAACTGGGCAATTCCAGTTGCCTTCATCCTCTTGATGGCAACTATCGTGGTTCCTGGGTTTAATAATCTCTTCCATGTGTCACATCTAAGTTTTACACAATGGCTTGCGGTTATGGTAGGTTCATTCTTGATTGTGGTTTTGGTTGAAATAGTCAAAGCTATTCAACGTGCCCTTGGTAAGGATAAATACGCTATTTAAGATATAAAGTCAGAGACAATGGTCTTTGGCTTTTTCCTATCACATCTTGAATTCATTAGCTGTCTTGTTTATAATGAAAGGAACTAATCATAAGTTAAGGAGAAGGTCATGAACGAAACTATTAAGACACAACTCAATCACCGCAGTATTCGTCAGTTTAAACCTGTGGCTTTGGCACAAGAAGAGGTTAACCTCCTGGTTGATGTTGCCAGACATGCACCAACAAGTAATTTTAGACAGGCTTATTCGATTATCAGTATTACTGATGAAAAATTGAAGGAACAAATTGCAGAAATTGCCAACCAACCCTATATTCCTAATACTGGGCACCTCTTTGTATTTGTTGTGGACCAAAGACGTAATACCTTGATTGCAGAAGCTAAGGGAGCCAAGGCTTTGGTACAAGGTAGTCCTGAACGCTTTATTTCAGCTTTTTCAGATGCTATGATTGCTGCGCAAAATATGGTGGTAGCTGCTGAGAGTTTAGGTGTGGGAACAGTTTATTTGGGCAGTATTTTAAATGATAATGCTAAACTTTCAGAGCTCCTCAAACTTCCAAAGTATGTCTATCCAGCAGTTGGTTTAGCAGTTGGTTGGCCAGACCAGGAACCGCAGCTTAAACCTCGTTTGCCACGTCATGTCATCCATATGGAAAATTACTATAAAGATTTGGAAAATCCCTTGGCGGAGCTAAAAGACTACGACGCTGAAGTCCATGAGTATTATGATCTTCGCGATCTCAATAACAGAGTTGATGAATTTACGACTCAAATTGCCAAGACCATGGACAAATCCGTTGCCAATCGTGCTAACACCTTGAAGGATCTACAAAAGCAGGGATTTTTCATCGACTAAAAAACGACTCTCAAAGAGTCGTTCTATAAATCGAATAATGTCATAGATGAAAGGAACTCATTTGCTAGTTCCTTTTTTTCGTAATCTAAAAACTCTGGCCGTTTCTTGACTAGGTTGTAACGTTTGGAGAGGTTCCATGTTCCAGTAGGATTGAGTTCAGGGTGATTGGAAACAAAGTCAATGGTTAAATCCCATTCACGTCGGTATCCAAGAGGACGCGAGTGATAGGTTACACCGTCAATCGTTACCGTCCCATAACTTCGGTGGGCATGACCGAAAACAACATCTTTAACGCTGTGCTTGACGAAAATCTTATGGAATTGTTCAGATCCTAAAAAAGCGTTAAAAGGTTTAAAACGCTCGTGAGTCATGGTGAAACGATTGTGAGGAACAAAATGCATGGCAACTATAAGTTTGCTAGTGTCCAAATCATTTAGAATATCGTCTAGCCTCTTGAGACCATTGTGACAGATTTCTGGATCGTTACCCAATCGCTTGAGGCGTCTGTCGAACCAGAGTTGCTTCTTACGTTTGAGAATCTTATCCAACTTTTCACCAGAATAGGAATAATCATACCATCCATGAAAGGCCAATAATGTCATACTTCCTAAATCAATTACCTGAAAATCCAGATTATCAATAAGGTCATCCTCTAAATCAAGCATATCATGATTGCCTAAATTAGAGGTAACCTTGACCTCCTTAGAAAGTTTGTGTAGAAAAGGTTTCGTGTCGATAAAATAATGGTTAGAAATATCACCAGCGATATGGAGGTGGGTGACCTTTTGATCTTTTAGACACTTTATAAGAGTATCAATTTCATATGTCTCAAAATGATTTAAATCAATATGTAAATCACTCATTACTGCAAGTCTTGTCATAGAAACATTGTAACAAAAAGGTCGTACCTTGTCCTTAGACGAAGATGATAAAAAATACTTGCCCTTGTGCTCTGTTTTCATTATGATAAGAATATGAATATCAAGTTAGAAATACAAAAGATGGCCAAGGAAATTGGCATTTCAAAAATTGGTTTTACAACCGCTGATGATTTCGACTATCTGGAAAAATCCCTTCGTCTTGGTGTCGAAGAAGGGCGAACAACAGGATTTGAACATAAAAATATTGAAGAGCGTATTTACCCCAAATTGAGCTTGGAATCAGCTAAAACCATCATATCTATTGCTGTGGCCTATCCGCATAAGTTGCCGCAACAACCTCAAAAAACAGAATTTAAGCGTGGCAAAATCACTCCAAATTCATGGGGCCTAGATTATCACTATGTTTTGCAGGATAAACTGAAACGTCTGGCAAAAGGTATTGAAAAACTAACGGAAAACTTCGAATATAAAGGTATGGTGGACACTGGAGCCTTGGTTGATACAGCAGTGGCTAAGCGAGCTGGAATAGGCTTTATCGGAAAGAATGGACTCGTTATTTCGAAAGAATACGGGTCTTACATGTATCTTGGCGAGCTTATCACTAATCTAGAGATTGAACCAGACCAAGAAGTTGACTATGGTTGTGGGGATTGCCGTCGTTGTCTGGATGCCTGTCCGACATCTTGTCTCATTGGTGATGGTACGATGAATGCTCGTCGTTGCCTATCCTTTCAAACCCAAGATAAGGGGATGATGGATATGGAGTTTCGAAAGAAGATAAAGACTGTTATCTATGGTTGTGACATCTGTCAGATTTCCTGTCCATATAACAGAGGTATCGACAATCCCTTGGCTTCAGACATTGATCCTGAGCTTGCCATGCCTGAATTGCTCCCATTTCTAGAGTTGACTAATAAGTCCTTTAAGGAGACATTTGGGATGATTGCCGGTTCCTGGCGAGGGAAGAATATTCTTCAACGTAATGCCATTATTGCCTTGGCTAACCTACATGATCGCAATGCTATTGTCAAACTGATGGAGATAATTGATAAGAATAATAATCCTATTCATACGGCAACGGCTATTTGGGCTCTAGGTGAGATTGTTAAGAAGCCCGATGAGGCTATGTTAGACTATATGAGGGGACTCTCACCAAAGGATGAGCACTCCCAAGCAGAGTGGGAGCTTGTGTGTGCAAAATGGCAAATTTAAGTGATTTATGCTAGAATTAAGCATAATACTATAAAATGGAGGAAACTTATCCATGGAAGTGGCAGAAATTCGCCAAAAAATCTCTGAAAATCAAGAGAAGCTCGTGAGCTTCGGGAGGTCTCTTTGACTTAGATCGTTTGGAAGAGGACATTGCGCTCCTTGAAAACCGAATGACTGAGCCAGATTTTTGGAATGATAATATTGCGGCTCAAAAGACCTCTCAAGAGTTAAATGAGCTCAAAATGAAATATGAAACTTTCAACAACATGAAAGAGCTCTCTGACGAGACAGAGCTTTATTTGGAAATGTTGGAAGAAGATGATAGCGTTCAAGAGGAACTCGAAGAAACACTTGAAAAACTTGATAAGATTATGACAAGTTACGAGATGACGTTGCTTTTGTCTGAGCCATATGACCATAACAATGCCATTCTTGAAATTCATCCAGGATCTGGTGGAACTGAAGCTCAGGACTGGGCAGAAATATTACTCCGTATGTACCAGCGTTATGGAAATGCCAAAGGTTTCAAAGTTGAGACTTTGGATTATCAGGCTGGTGATGAGGCTGGAATCAAATCTGTAACTCTTGCTTTTGAGGGACCTAATGCATATGGATTCCTCAAGTCAGAAATGGGTGTTCACCGTTTGGTTCGTATCTCACCATTTGACTCTGCTAAGCGTCGTCACACTTCATTTACATCAGTGGAAGTCATGCCTGAATTAGATGATACCATTGAAGTCGAAATCCGTGATGACGATATCAAGATGGATACTTTCCGATCAGGTGGTGCAGGTGGTCAGAACGTCAATAAGGTTTCTACCGGTGTGCGTTTGACTCACATTCCAACAGGTATTGTTGTAGCTTCTACGGTTGACCGTACACAATACGGAAACAGAGACCGTGCTATGAAGATGCTTCAAGCTAAGCTCTATCAAATGGAGCAAGAAAAAAAAGCAGAAGAAGTGAATGCCTTGAAAGGTGATAAGAAAGAAATCACTTGGGGAAGTCAAATTCGCTCATATGTTTTCACCCCATATACCATGGTTAAAGATCACCGTACAGGCTATGAAGTTGCCCAGGTTGATAAAGTAATGGATGGGGATATTGAAGGTTTCATCGATGCCTACCTCAAGTGGCGTATGGAAGAATAGTAAGGATATACTGTTTTAAAGTATTAAGATACTCTATCTCAACGAAAGGAAGACTTTCAGCTATTTTAGTAGTTGAATACTGATATTATGGCTCTTATTGAATTAAAAGACGTTACTAAGAAGTATGATAAGTCAACAACAGCCCTCAGACACATTGATTTATCTATCAATTCAGGGGAGTTTGTTTACTTGGTCGGTCCTTCTGGTGCAGGTAAATCAAGTCTAATTCGCTTGTTCTACCAAGAAGAAAAATTGACGAGTGGTTCTATGAAGGTTGGGGAGTTTGATTTAACTCGTCTTCGTAAGAAAGATGTACCACTCTTGCGACGTTCTATTGGAGTTGTTTTCCAGGATTATAAACTTCTTCCAAAGAAAACAGCTTTTGAAAATGTTGCCTATGCCATGGAAGTTATTGGTGAGAAACCTCGTCATATCAAGAAACGTGTGACAGAAGTCCTCGAGTTGGTTGGTCTCAAACACAAGATGCGTTCATTCCCAAATCAATTGTCTGGTGGTGAGCAACAACGTGTCGCTATTGCGCGTGCCATTGTTAATAATCCCAAGGTTTTGATTGCAGATGAACCAACAGGAAACTTGGACCCAGAGATTTCTTGGGAAATTATGCAGGTCCTTGAACGTATTAACTTACAAGGGACTACCATTATAATGGCAACCCATAACTCAACTATCGTTAATAATCTTCGACATCGTGTCGTAGCGATTGAGGAAGGTCGTATTGTTCGTGATGAAGAGGAAGGAGAGTACGGTTACCATGATTAGACGCTTTTTCCGTCACTTAGGAGAATCTATTAAGAACCTCAAACGTAATTTATTGTCGACACTTACGGCAGTATTTTCGGTTATGATTGTCCTTTCGCTTTTAGGTGTATTTGGTTCTGTTATTCTTAACACGCAAAAATTGGCTTCAGATATTGAAAAGAATATTCAGGTCAATGTTTACTTAGATCCAGATTCAACAGATGCTTCAGAAACAGTCAAGGAACTTTCTGGACAAATCGTTGCCAATAAGGACTACCATAAAATTTATAATGCTTTGACTAAAATCAAAGGTGTAGATAAGGTTACTTTCTCTAGCAAAGAAGAACAAAAGAAACAACTCATTGAAACAATGGGGTCAAGTTTCGAGACTGCTACTGGCGATGCCAACCCTCTGTCAGATGTTTACATAGTTCAAACTAAATCACCAGATGATGTTAGTCGTGTTGCCAAGGAAGCAAAAGCTATTCAGGGCGTTGATAATGCTAACTTTGGTGGATCAGATACCGAAATTTTGATGGCTACTATGAAACGTGTTCAATTTTGGGGAATCATTGCTACAGCTCTCTTAACTATTGTAGCTGTCCTATTGATTTCAAATACCATCCGTATTACCATTATGTCACGTGCGACTGAAATTCAAATCATGCGTTTGGTCGGTGCGAAAAACTCATACATTCGTCGTCCTTACTTGATGGAGGGAGCTTGGATTGGAGCACTTGGTGCCATCATTCCTTCTGTCCTTATTTATGTTTTGTATCACATGGTTTACTCAACCTTAAACCCTGATTTTGTTAAAGGTGGTATTTCTATGTATGATGCAGACTGGTTTGTCTATGCAGTCATTGGCACCCTCTTCGCAGTCGGTATTATTATCGGTTCGATCGGGTCACGTATGGCCATGCGTCGTTATTTGAAATATTAAAGAAGTCTAGAGAGAACTAATTTGGTTCTCTTTTTGTTTTGTCAAGAGAATCAGAAAAAGCAGATTTCCACTTATATCTCAAAATCATGGCTCAAAGCCCAAAATCAATCCTAGATTTGGTATAATGTTTAAAAACATTGGAAAAGAGATGCATTATGACAAAGTTAGCTACCATTTGTTATATTGACAATGGGAAGGAGCTTTTGCTCCTACATCGTAATAAAAAGCCTAATGATGTTCATGAAGGAAAGTGGATTTCTGTCGGGGGAAAACTAGAATCGGGAGAAACGCCTGACGAATGTGCTCGTCGTGAAATTTTCGAGGAAACTCATTTGACAGTGAAAAAGATGGACTTCAAAGGTATGATTACCTTCCCAGAATTTACTCCGGGCCACGATTGGTATACCTATGTCTTTAAGGTGACTGATTTTGAAGGAAAACTCATTTCTGATGAGGAATCTCGTGAAGGGACACTTGAATGGGTACCATATGATCAGGTTTTAACTAAACAAACCTGGGAAGGTGACTATGAGATTTTTAAGTGGATTCTAGAAGATAAACCTTTCTTCTCTGCAAAATTTAGCTACGATTGTAACCAAAACTTGATAGATAAAACTGTAACATTTTATGATAAATAAAGGAGTAACTATGAGCTGTAAAAAGACAGAAAGATTTTCAGAAACATGGTTTTTTAAGTGGATTTTGAATAATCAGGCGGTAGTGTCCTTTCTAATCTTACTCTTAATTGGTTTGACGGTCTTGATTTTTACCAAAATTAGTCCAATTTTTTCACCAGTTATTCAATTTCTGACCATTATTATGTTGCCTCTGGTTATTTCCATGCTTCTTTATTATTTGATAAAACCTTTGGTGCTATTAGTCGAAAAAATTGGTTTAGATCGAACCATGGCTATCTTGGTTATCTATGCTATTCTTGCCTTACTCTTAGTTTGGGGAATTTCGACAGCTATTCCTAACTTACAAGATCAAATTTTGATTTTGCTTAGAAATGCCCCATCATACATTTCTCGTGCGAACAGTGAAACGGAACGTTGGTTGAAACTTCCTATTCTTTCCAATTTTCATGGTGATTTAGAGGCCATGCTTAGCGATTTTTCAGCGAGAATGGTCAATTATGCCGAGAACTTTTCTACTTCAGCTCTTAGTTGGATTGGGACCTTTGCTAGCACAGTTGCAAGAGTAACAGTTGCTATCATTTTGACACCATTCATTCTTTTTTATCTCTTAAGAGATAGTCAAAAGCTGAAACATAGCTTTGTCTCAGCTTTACCGACGCGCTTTCGGGAAACGACTGTCCGTATGCTTTCAGATATCAATAATCAGCTTGAATGTTATGTTCGAGGTCAAGTGACAGTAGCGATTGTCATAGCAATTATGTTCTGTATCATGTTCAAGATTGTTGGGCTTCGTTATGGCATGACTTTTGGTATTTTAGCAGGATTTCTAAACATGATTCCTTATCTTGGAAGTTTTATAGCTATGGTACCGGTTGTTATTATGGGATTGGTTCAAGGCCCTACTATGCTAATCAAGGTTCTCATCATTTTTGTTATCGAGCAAACTATTGAAGGACGTTTTGTTTCTCCACTTGTTCTGGGAAATAAACTAAGTATTCACCCTATTACCATTATGTTCATTCTTTTGACAGCAGGTTCTCTTTACGGTGTTTGGGGAGTACTGTTGGGTATTCCAATTTACGCTTCTGTCAAGGTTATTGTTAAGGAGATTTTTGATTGGTACCGTTCTGTAAGTAATCTTTACCAAGATGACATTGAAATTAAAGGACAAAAATACGATGTTAAATAGTGAAAAAATGGTTGCTTCTATTGAGAAGCAAGATTTACACCATGCGGATAAATATTTAAAAAAAGCTTTAAATGAGGATCCAGCAGAGGTTCTTGTTGAGTTGGCCGAATATTTAGAGTCTATTGGCTTTTTACCACAGGCACAGGAAATTTACGAAAAAGTTCGTTTTGATTTTCCAGAGGTCAATGTTAACTTAGCACAAATTGCAGCCGAAGATGGTAATATTGAAGAAGCGTTTCTCTATTTAGATGCTATTCCTGAGGAGTCTGAGGACTATTTGTCTGCGTTGATTGTAAAGGCAGACCTTTACCAAATGGAGGGCTTAACGGATGTAGCCCGTGACAAGTTGTTGGAAGCAAGTCAACTATCAGATGACTCATTGATTATTTTTGGTTTGGCTGAGATGGAGTTTGAACTCGGAAACTTTGAGCAAGCCATTCAATACTATGCCAAACTGGATAATCGTGATCTTCTTGCAACAACTGGCGTTTCTACTTATGAGCGTATCGGTAAGTCTTATGCCAGTCTTGGTAAATTTGAAGCTGCTCGTGAATTTTTGGAAAAAGCCATTGAAATTGAATACAATGACACCATTGCTTTTGAATTAGCCACTCTACTATATGATCAAGAAGAGTATCAAAAAGCTAATTTCTACTTTAAGCAGATAGAAACCATGTCTTCCGATTTTGAGGGTTATGAGTATAATTACGCTCTATCGCTTCACGCTGAACATCGAACAGAAGAAGCTTTACGTATGACGCAGCAAGGCATTTCGAAGAATGCTTTTGATGTTCAATTACTTTTGTTTGCATCACAGTTATCCTATGAATTACATGACACCCAGTCGGCTGAATCCTATTTGAAGCAGGCTTTACCGCTAGCGGAAGATAATGATGAAATCGTCTTACGTTTAAGTGCTCTTTATTTGGAAGAAGAACGTTTCGATGATCTTGCAGCTTTAGCTGATTACGAGGTTGATTCTGTTTTGGCTCGTTGGAATATCGCCAGGGCTTATCAAGCACTTGATGATGAAGAAGAAGCCTTTCAAATCTATCAAGATTTGTCTAAAGATTTGGCTGATAATCCTGAATTCTTACAGGATTATGCATATATTCTAAGAGAATTTGGTTACAGAGACCAGGCGCGTGTAACAGCAGAAAAATACCTTGCCTTGGTGCCAGACGATGTCAATATGCAAACGTTTCTTGAAGATTATTAAGCTTTAAAATGCTATAATTAGTGGTTTATAGAGAAAAAGGGGAGCGCGAATCTTACTCAACTTCCTCTTTTTTTATTTGTCTATTTATGTTATAATTTTATTGGAACCCATAAGGAGTAAATATGGTTAAGAGAGATTTAATTCGAAATATTATCATAGCAGTTCTTGCCATTGTAGTGATTTCATTGTTAAGAGTTTTTGTGTTATCAACACACCGTGTAACCGAAGGTCAGGCGAATGACTATATTCATGCAGGTGATTATGTTACTTTCAATAAAAAGGTTGAACCGCATATTAAGGACATTATCCTGTATACGGTTAATGGTAAGGAATATACCGGCCGTGTCATTGCAGATGAAGGTAAGAGTGTAACAGCTATGGATGATTTTCTTTATGTTAATGATAAACCAGTTGAAGAAACCTATATCAGCAAAGATAAGTCAGCTTATTTAGCAACCGTTTCACCTGGGAATTTTTTCACAGATGATTTTTCAATTGGAACATTGACTGATAATAAGCAAACTAAAATCAAGAAGGGGCAGTACCTTGTATTGAACGATAATCGTCGTGATACTGAAGATAGTCGTAAGTTTGGTCTTATTGAAAAAGACCAAATCAAGGGAGTTATCTCTTTCAGAGTGTACCCTCTATCTCGCTTCGGTTTTGTTGATGTGGATTAATATTTCAATACCACTAAAAAAGCTGGAGACTTTTGATAAGTTCCAGCTTTTTTAGTGGTATTGGTTTTAGCGAATGCTATTGTGGAAGAAATTAAGGCTTACTACGAAAAAGAATCTAAAGTTTAAGTTATACGGTTAACCCATCAATATGATGGGTTTTTATGCTATAATCGAGGTAAATAGTAAATACAGTAAAAGGAGCGCTTATGGCCTACGACCTACTCTTAGAGCGTTTTCTACGCTATGCCAAAATTAATACACGTAGTGATGAAAATGCAACAAGGACGCCAACAACACAAAGCCAGGTAGATTTTGCTTTGAATATTCTAAAACCAGAATTGGAAGAACTAGGGTTAAGTAACATCCAGTATTTGGAAAGTAATGGTTACCTAGTGGCAACCCTGCCGGCTAACGATGACCGATTAACACGTAAGATTGGTTTCATCTCTCATATGGATACTGCAGATTTTAACGCAGAAGGAGTATCACCCCAAGTTATTGAATCCTATGATGGGGGTATTATTCCTCTTGGAACTTCAGGTTATAACCTAGATCCAGCTGATTTCCCTAATCTCCAGAATTACATCGGTCAGACACTTATTACGACAGATGGCACCACTCTTCTTGGAGCTGATGATAAATCCGGTATTGCTGAGATTATGACAGCATTGGCTCATTTGAAGGCAAATCCTGAAATCAAACATTGTGAAATTCGTGTAGGCTTTGGTCCTGATGAAGAAATTGGAATTGGCGCAGATAAATTTGATGTTGATGATTTTGATGTCGATTTTGCCTACACTGTTGACGGTGGTCCATTGGGTGAATTGCAGTATGAAACCTTCTCTGCCGCGGGTGCAGAGCTGATATTTCATGGCCGTAATGTTCACCCTGGAACAGCAAAAGGTCAGATGGTCAATGCTTTGCAATTAGCAATTGATTTTCATAATCAGTTACCAGCAGAAGATCGTCCAGAGTTGACGGATGGTTATCAAGGTTTTAACCATATTCAAACAATGACAGGTACTGTTGAAGAAGCAAATTCATCATATATCATTCGTGATTTTGAGACAGAGTCTTTTGAAAATCGTAAAGCAGCCTTCCAAAAGATTGCCGATGAAATGAATAAAACTTATGGTCAGACACGAGTTGATTTGGTAATCAAGGATCAATACTATAACATGCGTCAAGTCATTGAAAAAAATATGATGCCTGTTGAGTTGGCTAAGGAGGTTATGGAGGACCTAGGAATTGTTCCAGTGATTGAGCCAATACGTGGTGGAACAGATGGTTCAAAGATATCCTTCAAGGGCATTCCAACGCCAAACCTTTTTGCAGGTGGTGAAAATATGCATGGTCGTTATGAGTACGTTTCTTTGCAGACAATGGAAAAAGCTGTAGATGTTATTCTTGGAATTGTCAGTAAATCTTAATTGTGCTTGCTAAAAGCTGATTTTATGGTAAAATTAGAAGTAATGGAGGTACTGAGATGATTAAAATTTTCGGCAAGTATCGTTACCATTGGCAACCCGAATTATCTTGGCTTATCATTTATTGGTCTTTAGCCATCACGCCAATCTTTATTGCAGGGGTCCTTCTGTTCGAGTTGTACTCGGTGCCCTCACATATTTTGATGCTTTTCACTATTTTTGTTGCTTTATTTGGTCTAGGGTTTCATCGTTACTTTATTATTGAAGATTATGGAATATTGCGTATTGTTTCTTTCAATATTTTTAAACCGCGTAAGGTGCAGATTAGTGATATTGAAAAAGTGGAAGTTATCAAAACCGGCTTGTGCCTCATTTTTAAAAATGGAAAGAAACGTCAGTTTTATATGAGAAAGTGGCCTAAGAAATATTTCTTAGATGCTTTAGCGCTTCATCCTAATTTCAAAGGTGAGGTAGAACTAATGGATCATATGACTAATTTTGATTATTTTGCATTTTATGAGGAACCAAAAAAAGCCCTCAAGATTAAACTTCGCAAATAAGGGCTTTAGTAGGACAAGATTTGACAGCTGTCAAAGTCTCGGGGCTATTTTCAATCGTTCTACTAAGTTGGTCGCTATCTTTAAACCTAACGATTCCTTCGTCATCATAATCAAAGACGGGAGAGTAGGTTTGGCACAAACCACAAGCGATACATTTTTCTGGAATTAATGATACTTTCATAGTATTATTTTAAAATAGATTTATTGTTTTTACAAGGAGAAAATCATGAGTAAAAAACCATGGGAAGATAAGGTTTCTGAAGAAGAGTCGGAAGAAGTAGTTGATGCTGATTTTCTAGATGATGAAGATGAGTTTGAGGATTTTGAAGAAGAGGGAAACACTTCTTCAGATGAGGATCAAGAAAAAAGTGGCTTCATTAATTCGTCATTCTTGACAGTCTTGCTTAGCTTGTTCTTTATTATTGTTGTATGTATTTTGTTCTTTGTTTTCTATACATCAAATATTGGAGGAAGTAAAACTGCGACGTCTAAGGAATCTTTAGGTTTCTCTTCAACTTCAACTAGCAAAGTCGTTAAATCTTCATCAAGTAAAAAAGATTCAAGTATGGGTGAAGATAGTGAAAAGTCAACTAAAGAGACATCATCATCAACGAAAGCATCCAGCTCTTCTAAACATGTTGAAAAAGACTATGCAACGGACTCAGCTGCAACAACACCATCAAGTGCTACAGCAGCAACTGACGGTTCATCAATCGTTGTTCAACCTGGCGAAGGTGCAGCTTCTATCGCAGCTCGTGCAGGTATCTCTGTAGATGAGTTGCAACGTCTGAACCCAGACCACATGACAAATGGATACTGGTTTGCTAACCCAGGAGATGTTGTTAAGGTTCAATAATTTAAAAGCAAAGGAACATCATGAAAGATATTAGAATTGCTATTGATGGTCCTGCGTCAAGTGGAAAAAGTACAGTAGCCAAGATTATCGCAAAAAATCTTGGCTATACTTATCTTGATACAGGAGCTATGTATCGTTCTGCAACTTATCTAGCTTTGCAGAATGGTTTGACTGAGGAAAATGTACCAGAAATTTTAGATCAACTCTCGCAACACCCTATTTCATTTGGGAAAGCGGCAGATGGTAGTCCAAAAGTTTATGTTGGTGATGTTGATATTACACATCCAATTCGTGATAATCAAGTTACAAATAACGTCTCTTGGGTAGCGGCTATTCCAGAAGTACGTCAAGAACTCGTTTCACAACAACAGCGTATTGCTCAGGAAGGTGGTATCATCATGGATGGTCGTGATATTGGTACAGTGGTTTTACCTGATGCAGAACTCAAGATTTTCATGATTGCTTCTGTTGATGAACGTGCAGAACGTCGTTATAAGGAAAATATTGAAAAAGGTATCCCTGCTGATCTCGAGACACTTAAAAAAGAAATTGCTGAACGTGACTATAAAGATAGTCACCGTGAGGTATCACCTCTTAGACCAGCTGAAGATGCCATCACTTTTGATACTACAGGTGTGTCTATTGATGGTGTTGTGGAATTTATTCAAGAAAAAGCAAAAAAAATTATTGACAAAGGATGACTCACTTGTTATACTAATAGCAATGAGAAAAGCAGAAGTGAGAACTTCTCGCCTTGCGACTTAGGTTGTCTGGCCCAACATGTCAAATCCTTAAAGGGATATTATGTGTGCGGGCTTGTATATCAAGTCCGCTTTGTTTTTCTCTAAAAAAATAAAGAGGTGAAGATCATAGCTAAGAAAGATCTATTTATTAATGATGAAATTCGCGTTCGTGAAGTTCGTCTTGTTGGTCTTGATGGTGAACAATTGGGCATTAAACCATTGTCAGAAGCACAGGCTATTGCAGATGATGCAAATGTTGACCTGGTTCTTATCCAACCACAAGCTACGCCACCTGTTGCGAAGATTATGAACTATGGTAAGTTCAAATTTGAGTATCAAAAGAAACAAAAAGAACAACGTAAGAAACAAAGCGTTGTTACTGTTAAGGAAGTTCGTTTGAGTCCAGTTATCGACAAAGGTGACTTTGAAACAAAACTTCGTAACGGCCGTAAATTCCTTGAAAAAGGAAACAAGGTAAAAGTTTCTATCCGATTCAGAGGTCGTATGATTACTCATAAAGAAATCGGAGCTAAGGTATTGGCGGAATTTGCTGAAAAAACACAAGATATTGCGATCATTGAGCAAAGAGCTAAGATGGATGGACGTCAAATGTTCATGCAACTTGCACCAATTCCTGACAAAAAATAATTGTCAAATTAACACTATTTTAAGAGGAGAATTTTAAAATGCCAAAACAAAAAACACACCGCGCATCAGCTAAACGTTTCAAACGTACAGGTTCAGGTGGATTGAAACGCTTCCGTGCCTTCACATCTCACCGTTTCCACGGTAAAACTAAAAAACAACGTCGTCACCTTCGTAAAGCGTCAATGGTACATCCAGGTGACTTTAAACGTATTAAATCAATGGTTTCACAAATGCGTTAATCCGCTAGAAGCATTTCAAATTAACTAAACTAGAACTAATTCGGAGGAATATATAAATGGCTCGTGTTAAAGGTGGCGTTGTATCACGCAAACGTCGTAAACGTGTATTGAAACTTGCTAAAGGTTACTATGGTGCAAAACACATCTTGTTCCGTACTGCAAAAGAACAAGTAATGAACTCTTACTACTATGCATACCGTGACCGTCGTCAAAAGAAACGTGATTTCCGTAAACTTTGGATCACACGTATCAATGCGGCAGCTCGTTTGAACGGTTTGTCATACTCACAATTGATGCACGGTTTGAAATTGGCTGAAATTGAAGTTAACCGTAAAATGCTTGCTGATTTGGCAGTTAACGATGCAGCAGCTTTCACAGCTCTTGCAGATGCAGCTAAAGCAAAACTTGGTAAATAGTGATTAAGATGGGTAAAACCCATCTTTTTTTGTCTCACGAAAACCATTAGCTGTGCTAGTGGTTTTCGAAAAGCTTTTAGCGATGTATCAAATAATCCTCCAACTAAAGTGTTTCATTAGATAAGGTTTTCCGACCATTAATTAGTATATTAAAGGAGGATTCTTGATAAGACAGAATAATAGTTTAGCACATACTACATGGAATTGTAAGTATCATATTGTATTCGCCCCGAAATATAGACGTCAAATAATCTATGGGAAATACAAAGCAAGTATTGGTCAAATCTTCCGATTATTATGTGAAAGAAAAGGCATTGAAATTCATGAAGCAGAAGCTTGCCCAGATCATATTTACATGTTGGTGAGTATACCACTGAAGCTAAGTATCTCCTCATTTATGGGATATTTAAAGGGTAAAAGTAGCTTAATGATATTCGACCGACACGCTAATTTAAAGTATAAATATGGGAATCGCAAATTTTGGTGTCGAGGGCTTTATGTTGATACGGTTGGGCGAAATCAGAAGCGAATTGAAGCATATATTCGTAATCAATTACAAGAAGACGTGATAGCAGATCAGCTCAGTCTTTTCGAGGAATATGATCCGTTTACAGGTGAGAAGAATAAAAGAAAGTAGTCTAAAATAGACCCGCTAGTCGGGTCAGCTAGCAAAGGTGGTTCTGAAGGGAAACCATTCGGTAGGCCTTTAGACCTCGGCTGGTAGCAGAGGCTTTCAGCCAAAGAGCAAACCACCCGTTCTCACGGGTGGTTTTGATTAAAAGGAGTTAAATATGATTTGTTTGGAAAAGATAGAAGATATTCCAAGACTACAGGAACTTTTCGCGCAAATCCTAATCGTTCATCATCAAGCTCGTCCTGATGTCCTTAAAGTAAAAGGAAGTAAGTTTACGGATAAAGAGTTAGAAGGAGTAATAGGGGATGCAAATAAACCTGTATTTGTCTATGAAGATGAGGCTGGAACGATCTTGTGTCATCTCTTCTTGATAATTAAAGAAGTATCTGAAAATGATGGTCCTCAAAAACCTATTAAGACTCTCTTTATTGATGATCTTTGTGTTGAAGAAAAAGCTCGTGGACAAAAATTAGGAGAGAAGCTTTATCAATTTGCTTTGGACTATGCTACGGAGCAAGAATGTTATAATGCAACACTTCACGTATGGAATGATAACCAAGGTGCTCTAGATTTTTATGAGCATTTGGGAGTGAAACCGAGATATACAGAAATGAAAACTATCCTAAAATAGTAGTTTTTCACGAGATTAATTCAACTTATTTTTTATATCAAAAAGCAGCCCATAGATGTGACTGCTTCTTGATGATTAGTTTTTCTTTTTCATTTCACCATGTGGATAGTAAGTCCCTTCTGGCATATCGTTAATGAAAACATGGATAGCTTCCTTGGGAGCTTTTGCAACACGTGATACAACTTCAGTAACTTCGCGAGCAAGTTCAATTTTTTGTTCTTCTGAACGACCTTCAAAGAGATCAATTTTTACAAATGGCATAATGCATCTCCTTAGTTTTTGATAGTCCTATTATAGCACTAATTAAGATAAGATTCTAAAGTTTTTGGAAATTCTCGAAATAATGCTAGACTATGAATTAATTTGAAAGTAGTAGGTGCCTTATGATCTTAAAAACCTGTTTGCATTTTAAATTTAGCATATTCAAAGAGTTGAAAACCCTTACTAAAAATGCTAAAATAGTGCTAACTAGAGACAGTAAGGAGTAAACTATGACAATTGATTTTCACGCCGAAGTTGATAAACGTAAAGAAGCTTTGATGGAGGACCTTTTTGGTCTTTTGCGTATTAATTCAGAGCGTGATGATAGTAAGGCTGATGAAAAGCACCCATTTGGTCCTGGACCAGTGAAAGCTCTAGAATATTTTCTTGCTTTAGCTGAACGTGATGGTTATAAGACTCGTAATATTGATAATTACGCTGGTGACTTTGAATTTGGTCAAGGTGATGAAGTCTTGGGTATTTTTGCACACTTGGATGTGGTTCCAGCGGGTAGCGGATGGGACACTGATCCTTATGAACCAGTAATCAAAGAAGGAAAGCTTTATGCCCGTGGTTCATCAGATGATAAAGGGCCAACAATGGCTTGTTATTATGCTTTGAAAATTATCAAAGAGCTTGAGCTTCCAGTATCTAAGCGTGTTCGCTTTATTGTTGGTACAGATGAAGAATCTGGTTGGGGTGATATGGATTATTACTTCGCTCATAATGGATTGAAAGATCCTGATTTTGGCTTTTCTCCTGATGCAGAATTTCCAATTATCAATGGGGAAAAAGGAAATATTACTGCCTATCTTCATTTTGAAGGACAAAACGATGGTGACTTTAGCCTCGTAAGCTTTAATGGTGGCTTGCGTGAAAATATGGTCCCTGAATCTGCAAGTGCAGAGTTTACGGCACCTATCACTTTACAGGAACTTGAGTCTAAACTTAATGACTTTGTTGCTGATCAAGCAGTAACCGGTCAAGTGACTGAAGAAGCAGGTGTTTTCCATGTGACTATTCATGGTAAATCAGCTCATGGTATGATGCCTCAAAATGGTATCAATGGGGCAACATACTTAGCACTCTTCCTTAGCCAATTTGACTTCAAAGCTAATGCTAAGACTTATTTAGATTTAATTGCTGAAACACTTCATCACGATTTCTTTTCTGAAAAGACAGGTCTTGCCTATACAGATTCTAAAATGGGTGAGTTAACTATGAATGCAGGTGTCTTTACCTTTAACAAGGAATCTGAAGATAATACCATTGCTTTGAACTTCCGCTACCCTCAAGGGGTTAATGTAGATGGTATTAAGGCTGGCCTTGAAAAACTTGAAGGACCTAAGGCGGTCAGTCTTTCAGAACATGGTCATGTGCCGCATTACGTACCAGTTAGTGATCCTATGGTACAGACACTTCTTTCGGTTTATGAGAAACAGACAGGTCTTAAAGGTCATGAACAAATCATTGGTGGTGGTACCTTTGGACGTCTCCTTAAACGTGGTGTTGCTTATGGTGCTATGTTCCCTGGTTATGTCAATACCATGCACCAAGCAAATGAATTTACTGAAGTTGAGGACTTATACCGTGCAGCTGCCATTTATGCAGAAGCTATCTATGAGTTGATCAAGTAAAAAAGAGACATTTTGTCTCTTTTTTTGGAGGAAAATATGGAAACACTTGAAGAATTGACACAAGCTATTATGGCTGACGAACAAAATAAAACGTATACTGAACAAGGTATCAAACCCTTGTTTAGTATTCCAAAAACTGCGAGGATTAATATCGTAGGACAAGCTCCTGGTATCCGAGCTCAAGAGTCTGGACTTTACTGGAATGACCCTAGTGGAGATAATCTACGGGATTGGATGGGTGTGTCGCGAGAAGAATTTTATGAATCAGGTCTGTTTGCCATTGTACCAATGGATTTTTATTTCCCGGGGCATGGAAAATCTGGAGATTTAGGGCCCCGCAAAGGTTTTGCTGATAAATGGCATGAGAGAGTTCTAGATTTAGCTCCAAATATTCAATTAACTATACTTGTGGGAAACTATGCTCAGCATTACTATTTGCATCAAAAATCATCAACTAAATTAACAGATACAGTTAAACATTACAGAGATTATCTTCCAGATTATTTTCCTTTAGTGCATCCGTCACCACGAAATAATATCTGGCAAGCGAAAAATCCATGGTTTAAGAAAGAACTGCTTCCAGATTTAAAAGAATTGGTTCAAAAAATCTTGAGTCAATGAATTCAGATATTTGACCTTGAATAGTCACTAGTGATTCGTAATAGGTCAATGAGGAACCATGGGGATACTCGAATATTGTTAAGATTTTTGCCCTTTGGGGCTTTTTTGGTGTTATAACAAAATCTTTTGAAAAATACAATTAACAATATCTTAAGTCTAAACTTATTCATTGCAATCTATTTCTAATTTTAAGAGGAGGTAACATATAAAATTAAGATAGCTATTTTAGACTAAATAAATTATTATACTATGATTAGAAACAAGATGACAAATGAAAAATTTCGAAAACATTAATACAATTACTATTGGAGAAAATTTAACGGTGTTAGGCTTTAGTTGTTAAGAAAATTTGTGATATGGGAAGAAGAGATTCGCAATGTTTTTCAATCAGAAAGTATAGCTTTGGAGATGCCTATGTTCTTTTGGGTACAATCATTCTTGTGATGGAAGCGGTTGGTGTACAGCATTTTAAGGTTTCAACTTCAGCTGTCACTGATACGCCACTCAGTGTTTCTGTGCTAACAGATACCGCTGTCAATTCATCAACTGTTAATCATTCAGAGAAGCAAGTTGTTTCTGTCAAAGAAGACGGAAATATCACTTTCCCAACAAGTGTTCTTACAACTGATATTTTTGAAGATGCTAAAGCCTCTGCGATAAAAAAAGGGTAGAAGTCGAAGAAACTACATTTCAATCACATACATCTTTAGAGAGTGCTATTGCTGACAATCATGCACAATCAAAAGAGATTAATACAGTTGGTTATGATTAACAGAAAGTAAAAGAAGACCACAAAAAAAGATTTAGCTAAGTATGATAAAGCAAAGGCTAAGTATGATGCTAAAGTGGCTGAAAAGCAGCAGCGGATAAAGTAAACTCTGCTTCTAAAGCATAGTATGATACTGATTAAGCTACTATGAAAAAGATATAGCTAAATATCAAGCTGATAAAAAACTTATGATGCAGTATTGTAAGAATGTAATAATCAAATATTGACTTATGGTTCTAAAGTATTCGAAAAAGCATCAGCAGATAAGACGACGGCTGAAACTAAAGGTAAGTATTATGCAGAAATATCTGTTTATAATATATCTAAAGTGTGCAATACGATAAAGATTTACAATAAAACTAAGCTAAGAAAGTACAGTATGATAAAGATAAAATAGCCTATGACAAGCTTTTGATATTAAGGATGAAGAAGACGATGCTAAAGCTCAGTATGAAGTTTATCTTATGAAATACAATATAGACCTAGAGCAATACGCTAAATAAGCTTATGATAAGTACATGAATGATAATGGTTTCCAAGATCTAAAAGATGTAGAAACTGTTCAAAATTTGACCTTTCAACGTGAAGGTGGGGCTTCTGATATTGTAGCAACCAGTCCTTAGTCTAATAATGAGACTGAATTCATTCAAATTACATAGGTGACAAATTTGTTGTCACCTATGTAATTTGAATCAGTCAAGCATGCGTGAATATACGGATATGCATTTAATTAAGCATGTGATTAACTGTTATGAGATTTTGAGCCTTTCATCAAATGATGGCAAATGGGTTGTTGCAGTAGGTACGGACCTAACTACTCCAACACCAAAAGTGGTTGAAGTTCCAGCTAGACCGGTTGAACCAAAAACACCAGAAAAACCAACTGTTGTATGGCATAAGAATTATGTTATTGAGAGGGTATCATTTTTTACCACCTACACCACCGACTCCAGATACTGAAGTTCCTCAAGCTGAGTTGCCACAAACTGGTGAGCACACAAGAAATACAGGATTACTTTGATTTATTTCGATGATTTTTTTCAGCTTTCGTAGGATTCTTCAAACATCGTAAAGAAGACTAAGTGATGCTACTATATTATTTCTACCTTCAAATTTGATTCTAATTTTAGGGTCTAGTTTTATTGTTTTAAAGTTTTTGATAGCCTTTTCATACTTATCGTTGCAATTTGAAGAACACTCATGTTATAATAAATTTGAATGACTATATAGAAAGATGTAAGGAAATCTGCATGGATGAATTAAAAAAGCTCGCCGGTGTATATGCTGCTGGATTTGTTGAAGATGGCATGGTTGTTGGACTAGGTACTGGCTCAACAGCTTATTTCTTTGTAGAGGAGATTGGTCGTCGAATAAAGGAGGAAGGTCTCAGTGTAGTAGGTGTAACGACGTCTACTCAAACAACGAAGCAAGCTGAAGGTCTAGGTATTCCTTTGAAATCAGTGGATGATATTGATAGTATTGATGTTACCGTTGATGGCGCCGACGAAGTAGATCCTCAACTCAACGGCATTAAAGGTGGCGGTGGTGCCCTCTTGATGGAAAAAATCGTTGCCACACCTACGAAAAAGTACATCTGGGTAGTTGATGAGTCTAAGATGGTTGATCAACTTGGTGCTTTTAAATTACCAGTCGAAGTTGTTCAATATGGCGCTGATCGCTTGTATCTCGACTTTGAATCTAAGGGCTATAAGCCATCATTCCGAGTAACTGAACAAGGTGATCGCTTTGTTACAGATATGAAGAACTTTATTATTGATTTGGATCTCGGCAAAATTAATAACCCAGTTGCTTTAGGTGACGAACTAAAAGCTATGACTGGTGTTGTTGAACATGGCTTATTCAATGGAATGGTTAATAAGGTTATCGTCGCTGGAAAAGATGGTGTTAAGATTGTTGAGGTTAAGGATTAGTCCTGTTTAATTTTTCTTTTAAATTGTAAATGAATAAAGTAACCTAATAGTGATGTTATCACTAGATAATTATATAGAAAGGAAAGAGGTAATTTCGAAAGATTTTAGCTCTTTGTGGTGTTGTTATGTCCAAATTTAATCGAATGCATTTAATCGTTCTTGATTCAGTAGGTATTGGTGCAGCTCCAGATGCTAATAATTTTGTCAATGCTGGTGTTCCTGACGGAGCTTCAGATACCCTTGGACATATTTCTAAAACTGTTGGTTTGAATGTGCCAAACATGGCTAAACTTGGTCTTGGAAATATTCCTCGCGAACAACCCTTGAAAACTGTTCCAGCTGAAAGCAATCCAACTGGTTACGCAACTAAGTTAGAAGAAGTCTCTCTTGGAAAAGATACCATGACAGGTCACTGGGAAATCATGGGACTTAATATTACAGAACCTTTTGATACTTTCTGGAATGGATTCCCAGAGGAAATTCTTACTCAAATTGAAGAATTCTCAGGACGTAAGGTTATTCGTGAATCCAATAGACCTTATTCTGGTACAGCAGTTATCGATGACTTCGGACCACGCCAAATGGAAACTGGTGAGTTAATTATTTATACATCAGCTGACCCGGTTCTTCAAATCGCAGCTCACGAAGATATTATTCCTGTTGAAGAATTGTATCGTATTTGTGAATTTGCTCGTTCTATCACTTTGGAACGTCCAGCTCTTCTTGGTCGTATCATTGCTCGTCCTTACGTTGGTGAGCCTGGGAACTTTACTCGTACATCTAACCGTCGTGACTTGGCTATTTCACCATTTGCTCCAACTGTTTTGGACAAATTGAACGAAGCAGGAATTGACACTTACTCAGTTGGTAAGATTAGTGATATCTTCAATGGTGAAGGTATCAACCACGATATGGGTCATAACAAATCAAATAACCACGGTGTGGACAATTTGATTAAGGCTATGACATCAGAAGACTTTAAACATGGTTTCTCTTTCACAAACTTGGTAGACTTTGATGCCCTTTACGGACATCGTCGTAATCCACAGGGCTACCGCGATTGCTTGCATGAATTTGACGAGCGCTTGCCTGAAATTATCGCTGCTATGAAAGAAGATGATCTCTTGATGATCACTGCAGACCATGGTAATGACCCAACTTATGCTGGTACAGACCATACTCGTGAATATATCCCATTCTTGGCTTACAGCCCTTCCTTCAAATCTAGTGGCTTGATTCCAGTTGGACATTTCGCTGATATCTCAGCAACAATTGCGGATAACTTCGGTGTTGAGAAAGCCATGATTGGTGAAAGTTTCTTGGATAAACTTGTCTAAAATGAAACGTTGCACTTTTCTGGTTCGTGGGATAAATGTCGGCGGTCGTAATAGGGTAGTCATGGAAAAATTCTGCCATGACCTTGAGAAACTAGGTTTTAAGAATGTTTCTTCCTTTATTAATAGTGGAATTTTTTCTTTGATTCACTGATGAAAGAAGAATTACTTTTAGCCATAGAAGAATTTCTGAATATGTCTTACGCCTTTATTAATGTCTTTTCCCTTTTTACACTAGAGGAATACCAAAATGAGTGTAAATATCTACCGAAATGGTGAGAAAATGATTTGTACAGAAAAGATGTCCTCTTTTATACAGTTCAATTAGACAAGGATGAATTGAAGAGAGTAATAAATTCTTTTGATTTGGCAGATGAGACTCTTCATTTTAGGGAATTAGGAGTCTACTGGGGGAAACATGATAAGACAAGCTACAATCAAACGGTTTATCATAAAAACCTATTAAAGTCGTCATTTTATTCTTATATTACGATTCGAAATGCAAGAACTTTTTCAAACATTGGTCATTGTTTGAAAAAATAAGGAACTAAAGGAGATTTAGAATGTCACTACTTGAAAAAATTAGAGTTACGCAAACCTTTTTGGAAAGCAAAGGAATTGAAAAACCTGAGTTTGGTTTGATTTTGGGTTCTGGACTTGGAGAATTGGCTGATGAGATCCAAGATGCTATTGTAATCGATTACGCAGATATTCCAAACTGGGGGAAATCAACAGTAGTCGGTCATGCAGGTAAACTTGTATATGGTACTTTGTCTGGACGTAAGGTATTGGCTCTTCAAGGACGTTTCCATTTTTATGAAGGAAATCCTCTTGAAGTGGTAACTTTCCCTGTACGTGTTATGAAAGCTCTTGGTTGTGAAGGTGTTATTGTAACTAATGCTGCTGGTGGTATTGGCTTCGGTCCTGGTACTTTGATGGCTATTACTGACCATATCAATATGACTGGTCAGAACCCATTGATCGGTAAAAACTTGGATGACTTTGGCCCACGTTTCCCAGATATGTCTAAAGCTTACACTCCAGCCTACCGCGAAATTGCTCATAAAGTGGCTGATAAACTTGGAATCAAGTTGGAAGAAGGGGTTTATCTTGGAGTAACTGGTCCAACTTATGAAACTCCTGCTGAAATTCGTGCCTTCAAGTCATTGGGGGCAGATGCTGTTGGTATGTCAACAGTTCCTGAGGTTATCGTCGCAGCACATTCTGACTTGAAAGTTCTGGGTATTTCATGTATCTCTAACTTTGCAGCTGGTTTGCAAGAAGAATTGAACCACGAAGAAGTTGTAGAAGTAACTGAACGCATTAAGGGAGACTTCAAAGGATTGCTTAAAGCTATTTTGTCGAAACTCTAAGAAATGATTTCTCAGGTAAGGAAACGTTTAAGGTTGTTACCAAAATCCCTTAAGCTGAGTTTAGCCGTTATTGGAACTGGGATTGCTTCAGGTTTTATTGGAATTTTTTTGCCACTACCTTCTAGAATTTATACAAGTTATTGTGTTTGGTAAAGATAAAAGGAACCTCTAGTTACAGTTTCAATCAGTGAGTGCTTTTCGAAGACTCTCAGTCTTACTTGTTGTTGGGATTTTATCTAGTTTATTTTGGTATTTTCTTCAATGACGTGTCACCTTACTTTCCATTAGCAAAGCTAAGAAACTCGTTGGTAAAAGGAACCTAAATTTCCTCTAGGTCAGTCTTCTACATGCATTAGTCCAGGTGGCAATCGTTGCTGCTGGAGCCTCAATAGGCAAAGAAGGAGCACCTCGAGAATTGGGTGCTCTCTTTGGTGGGAGTCTTTCTAAAGGATTGCATTTATTCATTTCCGATAGACAATTATTAATTGCTTGTGGTGCTGGCTCAGGGCTAGCATCTGTTTACCAAGTGCCTTTTGCTAGTGCTTTGTTTGTTTTGTAAACCTTAGGAGTCTGTTAGAAACTAAAGAATATCATTATTATTCTTGCGACCACTTATGTATCTGCTTATTGTACCAAACCAATTGTTGATGGACACGCTTTATATATAATCGATAAAGTGACTATTGATTCTTCCAGTTTTATACAGGCAATCATCTTAGCATTATTTGTAACAGCACTTGCCATAATATTTGGATATTTTGCAAAGAAGGCCAGTAAACATCATATTACAGGTAAAGAAATTCTTTGGACGTTGTCCTTTACCTTTATGATTCTTGGTGGACTGTCAGCTTACCTTCCAATTTTTATGGGAAACGGACAGGTTTTAGCTCAATGGATTTTTTCTGGAAACTCTTCAGCATATCTTCCTGTCATTCTCATCATCAAATGTCTATTAGTCTGTCTACTTTTAAGGAGTGGTGCTTATGGTGGAACTCTGACGCCATCGTTTGCTATAGGTGTAGGTACGGGTTATCTGATAACGGTGCTTCTTAGAAATTTTGGATTTTCTCATAGTCTTAGTTTAGGAATGTTACTAGGGGCAACCGTATTTTTAGGGACAATGCTTGATCCCCCCCCTAACAGGAATAGCCTTGGTTGTTGGTTTTACAGGTATAGGAGGAGTTATCGTATTCCCACTTATACTAGCAAGTATCCTATCAAGGATGATAAACAATAAATGGAAAGAAAGATTATGAATATTCATTTTATCTTACACGAAAAATTTGAGGTTCCAGGAGCTTATTTGAAATGGGCTCAAAAGCGTGGACATCATATTTCGTCAACAAGGGTTTATGAGGAAGAAGAACTTCCAGAAACTGTTGATGATATTGATTTCCTTATAGTAATGGGCGGACCTCAGTCACCTGATGAAGATCGTCAAGTCTTTCCATACTATGATCCAAAGGCTGAAATTGCATTAATTCAAAAAGCAATTGATGCTGATATCTATATTGTCGGGGTATGCTTAGGGGCTCAACTTTTATCTGTAGCTTATGGTGGAAAATATGAACATAGTCCAGAACGTGAAATTGGCGTTTTCCCTTTGACCTTAACTGATGAAGGATTAGCTGATGAGCACACATTAAAAATCTTGGTTCTACTTTAAACACGGGTCACTGGCATGGTGATATGCCTGGTTTGAGCGACAAGGCAGTTGTTCTTGCGACTAGCAAGGGCTGTCCACGCCAAATAATTTGCTTTAGCCCTGAACATTATGCCTTCCAAGCACATTTAGAGTTTGACCTTGAAGCGATTGATTTACTGATAGCTGCTGATGGTGAAGAGCATTTGTACCAGCAAAATAAACAGTTAGATTTTGTTCAAACACCAGAACAATTGCATAATCATGATTATTCTCAAATGAATAAAAAATTATTTGCTTTTCTAGATTCACTAACCCAGATCTAAACATTTAAGTAGCTCATATACTATTTATATAGTAGTAGTAGAAAACTTTAAAAAATATAACTTAAGGATTGCGGAGCAGGTATTTATATTTGAAAATGAGTGGAGAGTTTGGGAAATAGCTAACCTGCTTAGACGCGTAGAGCTATGTCAGCTTCCTTATTTTCAATTACTTTCTAGTTGCTCTTTAACCTTTATAAATTAATAGAAAGGATGGGTTAACCGTATTCAATGAACTGAATACGGGCGGAGAAGAGTGAAAAAGATAAACTGAATAGCATTGGCAATCTTCGTAAGTTTTTTATTTTTACTTCGTCTCTGTCGCCCTTTATAGATTAATTATGTCTATCCATATTGCTGCTAAGCAAGGTGAAATTGCTGATAAAATTCTCCTACCTGGAGATCCTTTACGAGCGAAATTCATTGCCGAGAATTTCCTTGAAGATGCTGTATGTTTCAATGAAGTTCGTAATATGTTTGGTTACACAGGAACATACAAGGGTGAACGTGTCTCAGTAATGGGAACTGGAATGGGGATGCCTTCTATCTCTATCTATGCACGTGAGCTCATTGTTGACTACGGTGTCAAAAAATTAATTCGCGTAGGAACTGCTGGCTCTTTGAATGAGGATGTTCACGTTCGTGAGTTGGTTCTAGCACAAGCTGCAGCAACTAACTCTAATATTATTCGTAATGACTGGCCTCAATACGACTTTCCTCAAATTGCAAATTTCAATCTCTTGGATAAGGCTTATCACATCGCCAAAAATTTTGGTATGACAACACATGTTGGTAATGTTCTATCTTCTGATGTTTTCTACTCAAATTATTTTGAAAAAAATATTGAACTTGGGAAATGGGGCGTGAAGGCTGTCGAAATGGAAGCAGCAGCACTTTACTACCTTGCAGCCCAACACCAAGTAGATGCTCTGGCTATTATGACTATTTCTGATAGTTTGGTAAATCCAGATGAGGACACAACAGCTGAGGAACGTCAAAATACTTTCACTGATATGATGAAAGTTGGTCTTGAAACACTAATTGCAGACTAGTTTGTAAAAGGACGCCATTTGGTCGTCCTTTTGTGTTGTAGCTAATATCTGTTCGAAGTGATAATAAGTTAAAATTTTTCAAACTACTAGAAAAAATAAAAATATTTGGAAGAAGAAGACTTTTAATAAATAGGTAAATATCTGACAATTTAAAGTTTAACTACTAAAAATGTGAAAGATAGTTCACAATATAATGGAAAATGATATAAATTAAATGATTGATATCATAATGAAAACGTTTTTTTGTTTTTTTTTGAAAAAAATGACAATTGAAATGAAATTGTATTAATGTTACAATAATAATGGGGAATACTTAATTTTAATTTTTAGGAGCAATTTATATGAGTTCGCGTACGAATCGTAAGCAAAAACGTACGGGTAATAGATCATGGGGGATGGTCAACGTTGGATTGACCATTCTGTATGCTATTTTAGCATTGGTCTTATTATTCACCATGTTCAATTATAATTTCCTATCCTTTAGGTTTTTGAACATCATTATCACTATTGGTTTGTTGGTAGTTCTTGCTATTAGCATCTTCCTTCAGAAGACTAAGAAATCACCACTAGTGACAACGGTTGTATTGGTTATCTTCTCGCTAGTTTCTCTGGTTGGTATTTTTGGTTTTAAACAAATGATTGACATCACTAACCGTATGAATCAGACGGCAGCTTTTTCTGAAGTAGAAATGAGCATCGTGGTTCCTAAGGAAAGTGACATCAAAGATGTGAGCCAGCTTACTAGCGTACAGGCACCTACTAAGGTTGATAAGAACAATATCGAGACCTTGATGTCGGCTCTCAAAAAAGATAAAAAAGTTGATGTTAAAGTTGATGATGTTGCCTCATATCAAGAAGCTTATGATAATCTTAAGTCTGGCAAATCTAAAGCTATGGTCTTGAGTGGGTCTTATGCTAGCCTACTAGAGTCTGTCGATAGTAATTATGATTCAAATCTAAAAACAATCTATACTTATAAAATTAAAAAGAAGAATAACAATTCTGCAAAACAAGTAGATTCAAAAGTCTTCAATATTTATATTAGTGGTATTGATACCTACGGTTCAATTTCAACAGTGTCACGTTCAGATGTCAATATCATTATGACCGTTAACATGAACACACATAAGATTCTCTTGACGACTACTCCACGTGATGCATACGTTAAGATTCCTGGTGGTGGGGCAAACCAGTATGATAAATTAACCCACGCAGGTATTTATGGCGTTGAAACATCTGAACAAACTCTGGAAAATCTTTATGGTATTAAGATTGATTACTATGCACGAATTAACTTCACATCTTTCCTTAAGTTGATTGACCAACTTGGTGGTGTGACAGTCCATAATGATCAAGCTTTCACAAGTCTTCATGGGAAGTTTGATTTCCCAGTTGGAGATATCCAAATGAATTCAGAGCAAGCACTTGGATTTGTTCGTGAACGCTATAGTTTAGATGGCGGAGATAATGACCGTGGTAAAAACCAGGAGAAAGTCATTTCTGCGATTGTAAACAAGTTGGCTTCTCTAAAGTCTGTATCAAACTTTACTTCAATCGTTAATAATCTCCAAGACTCTGTTCAGACAAATATTTCTTTGGATACCATTAATGCTTTGGCTAATACACAACTTGATTCAGGCTCTAAATTTACAGTAACGTCTCAAGCAGTAACTGGTACAGGTTCAACCGGACAATTGACCTCTTATGCGATGCCAAATTCTAGTCTTTACATGATGAAACTAGATAATTCGAGTGTGGCAAGTGCCTCTCAAGCTATCAAAAATCTAATGGAGGAAAAATAAGTGATTGACGTTCACTCACATATTGTTTTTGATGTTGATGATGGTCCTAAAACTTTAGAAGAAAGTTTAGATCTCATTGGTGAAAGTTACGCCCAGGGGGTACGTAAGATTGTTTCAACATCCCATCGTCGTAAGGGGATGTTTGAGACTCCAGAGGATAAAATTTTTGCCAACTTTTCTAAGGTAAAAGCAGAAGCAGAAGCACTTTATCCAGACTTAACTATTTATTATGGAGGTGAACTTTATTACACCTTAGACATTGTGGAGAAACTTGAAAAGAATCTCATTCCGCGCATGCACAACACTCAATTTGCTTTGATTGAGTTTAGTGCTCGCACATCTTGGAAAGAAATTCATAGTGGGCTTAGTAATGTTTTGAGAGCGGGGGTAACGCCTATTGTTGCTCATATTGAGCGCTATGATGCCCTCGAAGAAAATGCTGACCGTGTTCGAGAAATCATCAACATGGGGTGCTATACTCAAGTTAATAGCTCTCATGTTCTAAAACCAAAGCTCTTTGGAGATAAAGATAAAGTAAGAAAAAAACGTGTTCGTTATTTTTTGGAGAAAAATTTGGTTCATATGGTTGCTAGCGACATGCATAATCTTGGGCCGAGACCACCATTTATGAAAGATGCTTATGAAATTGTTAAAAAGAACTACGGCTCCAAACGTGCTAAGAATCTTTTTATTGAAAATCCCAAAACATTAATAGAAAATCAATATTTATAGGAGATATTATGAATCAAGATAACACTAAAAGTGATGAAATCGACGTACTAGCATTGCTACATAAACTTTGGACGAAGAAGCTTTTGATTCTTTTCACAGCTTTTTATTTCGCTGCTTTCAGTTTCTTAGGTACTTATTTCTTTATCCAACCAACATATACATCAACAACGCGTATCTATGTTGTTAATCAGGCAACAGATAATAATAATCTTTCTGCTCAAGATTTGCAAGCTGGTACCTATTTGGTAAATGACTATAAAGAAATTATTACATCAAATGATGTCTTGTCAGAAGTTATCAAAGATGAAAAATTGAATATGACAGAAGCAGAACTTGCTAAAATGATTTCAGTTAATATTCCTACTGATACTCGTCTTATTTCAATTTCTGTTAATGCTAAAACTGGTCAAGATGCGCAAACACTTGCCAATAAGGTTCGTGAAGTTGCTTCAGAAAAAATCAAGAAGGTGACAAAAGTTGAAGATGTCACAACGCTCGAAGAAGCTAAATTGCCAGAATCACCATCTTCACCAAATATCAAACTTAATGTGCTTCTTGGGGCAGTGCTTGGAGCATTCCTTGCAGTGGTTGGTGTATTGGTACGTGAAATCCTAGATGATCGTGTTCGCCGTCCAGAAGATGTGGAAGATGCCCTTGGAATGACACTTCTTGGAATTGTCCCTGATACAGATAAAATTTAAGGAGAAGAAATGCCTTTATTAAAGTTAGTTAAATCAAAAGTAGACTTTGCTAAAAAGACGGAAGAGTATTATAACGCTATTCGCACAAATATTCAATTTTCTGGTGCTCAGATTAAAGTGATTGCGATTAGCTCTGTTGAAGCTGGTGAAGGAAAATCAACGACATCTGTTAACTTGGCGATTTCATTTGCTAGTGTTGGGCTCCGAACACTTCTGATTGATGCGGATACGCGTAATTCTGTTTTGTCAGGTACATTTAAATCAAATGAGCCTTATAAAGGTCTTTCAAATTTCCTTTCAGGAAATGCCGATCTAAATGAAACGATTTGCCAAACTGATATTTCTGGTTTAGATGTTATTGCATCTGGTCCTGTTCCACCTAATCCAACAAGTCTTTTGCAAAATGACAATTTTAGACATTTGATGGAAGTTGCTCGTAGTCGTTATGATTATGTCATCATCGATACACCACCAGTTGGTATGGTTATTGATGCAGTTATTATTTCCCATCAGGCTGATGCCAGTCTTTTGGTTACAGAAGCTGGGAAAATCAAACGTCGTTTCGTAACTAAGGCCGTTGAACAATTGGAACAAAGTGGTTCTCAGTTCTTAGGGGTCGTCCTTAATAAAGTTGACATGACAGTTGATAAATATGGATCGTATGGTTCTTACGGATCATATGGCGAGTATGGAAAAAAATCTAACCAAAAAGAAGGTCATTCAAGAGCACATCGTCGTAGAAAAGGATAGCATTAATGGGGATGATGCGGTTCCTTATAACCTTAACAGATTAAAAAGGGGTTTAGAGTGAAAGAAAAACAAGAAATTCATCGCATTGAAATTGGTATTATACAGTTGGTTGTGGTTGTTTTTGCAGCCATGGTAGCTAGTAAAATACCTTATACAGAGATTACCCAAGGAAGCATTGTCCTTTTAGGTGTCATACATGTAGTGTCTTTCTATATCAGTAGTTATTATGAAAATCTTAAGTATAGAGGCTACTTGGATGAACTCATTGCAACTGTCAAATATTGTTTCATATTTGCTCTAATTGCAACATTTCTCTCGTTTTTTGCAGATGGAAGTTTTTCAATCTCACGTCGCGGACTTCTTTACGTCACCCTGATTTCAGGTGTTCTCTTATACGTTACAAATACTGTTCTTAAGTATTTCCGTTCATCTATTTATACACGTCGTAAAAGTAACAAGAATATTCTCTTGATTTCTGATCAAGCACGTCTAGAAAATGTTTTGTCTCGTATGAAAGACAATATGGATGGTAGGATTACAGCAGTTTGTGTCTTGGATAATCCTTATTTCACGGATCCATTTATCAAGAGTGTTAAACCTGAAAATTTGATTGAATATGCGACACACTCAGTAGTAGACCAAGTTTTGATTAATCTGCCAAGTGAGCAGTACAAGATTTGGGATTATGCATCACCTTTTGAAGTTATGGGGATTCCAGTATCCATTAATTTGAATGCACTTGAATTTATGAGTAAGGGTGAAAAGCGTATCCAACAATTGGGTCCTTTCAAAGTTGTTACGTTTTCAACGCATTTTTATAGCTATGGAGATATCTTGGCGAAACGTTTCCTCGATATCTGTGGAGCCCTAGTTGGTTTGGTGCTCTGTGGGATTGTTGGAATCTTCCTTTATCCACTTATTCGTAAGGATGGTGGGCCAGCCATTTTTGCTCAAGACCGTGTGGGAGAAAATGGACGTATCTTCAAGTTTTATAAATTCCGTTCTATGTGTGTTGATGCGGAAGAAATCAAGAAGAATTTGATGGCACAGAATCAAATGTCTGGTGGTATGTTTAAGATGGACAATGATCCACGTATTACCAAAATTGGACATTTCATTCGTAAAACGAGTCTTGATGAACTTCCACAATTTTGGAATGTTCTAAAAGGTGATATGAGCTTGGTAGGAACACGTCCACCAACATTGGATGAGTACGAATCTTATACACCGGAACAAAAACGTCGCCTCAGCTTTAAACCAGGTATTACTGGTCTTTGGCAAGTAAGCGGTCGAAGTGAAATTACTGATTTTGATGAAGTTGTAAAACTAGACGTTGCTTATTTGGACGGATGGACAATCTGGCGCGATATTAAAATCTTATTGAAAACAATTAAAGTAGTAGTAATGAAGGATGGAGCAAAGTGATGGCTTTCTCCATTTCTTTTAATGGTGATTAAATGACAAAAACAGTTTATATCGTTGGTTCTAAGGGAATTCCAGCAAAATATGGTGGATTTGAGACCTTTGTTGAGAAGTTGACAGAGTTCCAACAAGACAAAGATATCCAATATTATGTAGCTTGTATGCGTGAAAATTCTGCTAAATCAGGAATTAGAGCAGATACTTTCGAACATAACGGTGCTAAATGCTACAATATTGATGTCCCAAATATCGGGCCTGCACGTGCCATCGCTTATGATATCGCAGCTATTAATAAGGCCATTGAGATTGCTAAGGAAAATAATGACCAAGCACCGATCTTTTATGTTTTGGCCTGCCGAATTGGTCCATTTATCTCAGGTATTAAAAAGAAAATTAAGGCTATCGGTGGTACCCTTATGGTTAACCCGGATGGTCATGAATGGCTTCGTGCAAAGTGGAGTCTTCCGGTTCGTAAGTATTGGAAAATTTCAGAGCAACTCATGGTTAAACATGCAGATCTCTTGATTTGTGATAGTAAAAACATTGAATCTTATATTCAAAATGATTATGCGAAATATCGACCTCAAACAACCTATATCGCCTATGGAACTGATACAACTAAATCTCGATTGACTAAGGTTGATGATAAGGTACGCACATGGTATTTTGAAAAGGGGGTCATTGAAAACAATTATTACCTTGTTGTAGGACGCTTCGTGCCTGAAAATAACTATGAGGCTATGATTCGTGGCTTTATGGCGTCTAACTCTGACAAGGACTTTGTTCTCGTTACTAATGTTGAAGAAAATAAGTTCTACGACAAGTTGCGTCAGGAAACTGGTTTTGACAAGGATCCTCGTGTGAAGTTTGTCGGAACTGTTTATGACCAAGAATTGCTCAAGTACATTCGTGAGAATGCCTTTGCTTATTTCCATGGTCATGAGGTTGGTGGAACCAATCCATCACTTCTTGAGGCACTTGAGTCAACTAAGCTCAATCTCTTGTTGGATGTTGGCTTTAACCGTGAAGTCGGTGAAGATGGTGCTCTCTATTGGAAAAAAGACCAATTGGCAAGTGTCATTAATCAAGCTGAACAATTGGATGAACAAGCTATCGCAGACCTCAATCAAAAATCAAGTAAACGTATCGAAGAAGCCTTTACTTGGGAAAAAATTGTTACAGACTACGAGAAAGTATTTAAAGGGTAGAAATGCAGAAAATTTTATATCTTCACGCTGGTGCCGAAATGTATGGTGCTGATAAGGTTTTGTTGGAGCTTATTAAAGGACTGGATAAAGAAGCCTTTGAGGCTCATGTCATCTTGCCCAACGATGGCGTCTTAGTGGGTGCATTGGAAAAGGTTGGTGCTAAGGTTAAAGTCATTGATTACCCCATCTTGCGTCGTAAATACTTTAATCCAAAAGGGATTCTTGAGTATTTTGGCTCATATAATCGTTATTCAAAGAAAATCGCCGAATATGCTAAGGAAAATGGAATTACTCTCCTTCACAATAATACTACTGCAGTACTTGAGGGGATTTATCTCAAACGTAAGTTGAAACTTCCTTTGATTTGGCATGTTCACGAGATTATAGTCAAACCAAAAGCAATCTCTGATTTCATCAACTTTTTGATGGGGCGTTATGCTGATACGATTGTGACAGTTTCAAATGCTGTGGCCAACCACGTGAAGCAGTCTCGCTTTGTAAAAAATGACCAAGTTCAGGTCATCTATAATGGTGTTGACAATGCCGTCTATCATGAAATGGATGCCAGCGCAGTTCGTGACCAGTTTGGTATCGTACAGGATGCCTTGGTTATCGGAATGGTTGGTCGAGTGAATGCATGGAAAGGTCAAGGCAACTTCTTAGAAGCCGTGACTCCAATCTTAAAGGCTAATCCAAAAGCAGTAGCCTTTCTGGCAGGGAGTGCTTTTGAAGGTGAAGAGTGGCGTGTTGATGAGTTGGAAAAGGCTATATCAGACTCACCAGTAGCTGGACAAATCAAACGTATCGATTATTATAGCAAGACGACAGAGCTCTATAATATGTTTGATATCTTTGTCTTGCCAAGTACCAATCCAGATCCCCTACCTACTGTAGTTCTCGAAGCCATGGCTTGTGGCAAACCTGTAGTCGGCTACCGTCATGGTGGTGTCTGCGAAATGGTTAAGGAAGGTGAAAATGGTCTTCTTGCCACACCAAATCAGCCTGCAGAATTATCGAAGGCCATTCAAGAATTGGCTGATAACACCGAGAAGAGAGAGCAATTTGGCAAGGCCTCTGTCAAACGCCAAAAAGAACTCTTTTCATTACAAAGTTATATTCGTAATTTCTCGGAGTTATATAAGAAATAAAAAGAAGTACTAAGAAGTAATAATATGAACAGCGAAACACTAAAAAAATAAATTAAAACCAATCGTTTATCCAATTATTAATTTTATTCCTAGACGAAGACTTAAGAATAAAATTTTACTATCATTTGTGATAATTGTTGGGCTGGAAAAGTCTATCAGGAATTGGGTTTGCCTTATCAAACGCCATTTGTAGGGATGTTTGTCTTTTCTCCCGATTACATAAAGATGCTCAAGAATTTAAAATACTATTTGAGTGGTAATATCCCTTTGACATTTGTTAAGGAATCAAAATACATTAAAGACTTTGATAATGCTTATCCACTTGCACTTCTTGACGATATTGAACTTCATTTTTTGCATTATGCAGATGAAGAAGAAGCTACTCAAAAATGGGAACGCCGATTGAAGAGAATGCATTGGGATGATCTATATTTCAAGTTCAATGATAATGATGCCTGCACGTATGAGTTGATGAAAGAGTTTGAAGAGCATCCATACAAGAGTAAGGTGATTTTCTCTTCGAAGAATTACAGTGGTCTACCTTCATTGGTCCACTTTAAATCAGCTGAGAAGCAAGGACATGTTGGAATTGATTTGAAAACTTACCACCGTTATTTTAATGCTGTAACTTGGTTGAATAAGGGCGGGGAAGATTTAACATAAAATAAAAATTTAGGTGAAGAATCCATGAAACCACTTTTAACTGTTGTAATTCCAGTTTATAATGTCGAAAAGTATTTAAAACGTTGTGTAGAAAGCGTTCTTGTCCAAGAGTGGAATAATTATGATATTTTACTTGTAGATGATGGAAGTATTGATAGTTCTCCTCAAATCTGTGATGATTACGTTAAAGCTTATGACTTTATCTCAGTAATTCATAAAGAAAATGGAGGGCTTTCTGAAGCTCGTAACACAGGTATTTCTAATGCTGAGGGAGAATATGTTTATTTCCTAGATTCAGATGATTGGATTGAACCGAATACCTTTAGTGATTTAGCTGAGGTTATTGAATCAGATCAGTATGATATTATTTCTTTCAATCAAGAATTTGTAAAGAGTGAACATGATATTATAAAATCCGATTCAAAACGGATTAAACGATTAACTGGAAAAGAAGCTCTTATAGATATGTTTTCTTATGGATTTATTACTGGTTTTGCCACTGATAAGATATATCGAAAAGCATTGTTCACTAAGAATACTATCCAGTTTCCAGTTGGCAAGTATTATGAGGACCTTGGTACCAATTACAAACTCTTTCTTTCTGCTAAGAAGGTCTACGCGACGAATCAAAAGTACTACCATTATCTAATCGATAATCCAGATGCAATTACCAAATCATGGAATGAGCAGAAGTTTAGTGATATGTTTGAATTTTATAAAGATATTTTCTATTCTGATTTTGTTGGTTCTCAATTGAATCAAGAAGAAATACAAATTTTACAGCTATATTATGTGAATGGCTTGACTCATATCTTGGCAAGTTTATATAAATCTAAATTAGATAAAAAATATATAGACATTACTAATAAAGTAAAACAAGAATTAGTTAAGAATAGTATTTCTCTTTCTCAAATGAAAGACCAACCAAATAAGTTAAAATATATACTGTTTAGACTTAAATTGTTAAAACTAGCCTTCAGTATACAAAATGTTTTTTGATGTTATTTTAAAAAATTATTCTGAGATTCTTAGGCAAATGGGGGTTGGACTATTTTATTTAATAAAGAAAAGTAACATATTTTTTGGTCTTTCTTCTTTTTGGTGTATGGAATGATGTACTTTTAACTAAAAATTTTATATAGCTAGACTTGGTAAACAATTATTTTATAGGTAATTTAATATGGAAAAAAAATTGATTTCGTTGTACTTTGGGTTGATGGAAACGATCCAGAATTTATTAGAGAAAAAAATAAATACACACCTCACAATAGGAAAATCGATAATGATGAAGATAATGTGCACCGTTATCGTGACTATGGCACATTCAATTATTGGTTTCGAATGGTAGAGAGGCATGCACCGTGGGTAAATAATATTTATCTTATTACTAACGGTCAAAGACCGAAATGGTTAAATGTAAATCATCCTAAACTTAAATGGGTTAGACATGAAGAATTTATTCCAAAGGAATATCTTCCAATATTCAATGCTTCTGCAATTGAGATGAATATACATCGGATAGATGGTTTATCTGAAAATTTCGTTCTGTTTAATGATGATATGTACCTAATCCAAGATGTTAAATATAGTGATTTTTTTGTCAATGAAAAACCCAAGTTGTTAGCTATTTATGAAGCCTTAGTTCCATGGTCTCGTTTTTCAAAAATTTATTTTAATGATGTACTTGTTCTTTATAGGCATTTTCCAAATAAAAAAGCCTTGAGACAGTCACCATTTAAGTTTTTTAATATTAAATATGGCCAATTGATGCTAAAAAATAGGCTCCATAATTTCCATGGTGGATTTACCCACTACAGAAATTATAGAGCCAAAATTGGAAGACATATTTGGTTTTTCGAAGGAAATTTTTTATTCACAAGCGGTACAAAGTGTTTTCAATTCATCTGAGTTAAAAATATTGAATTGTTTTTATACAGATAATCTTATCTATGTTCTTACAATTTTATATAAAACGAATTTATCAGAAGAGTGTAAGCAACTAACTATGGATGTTAATTCAGAACTAAGGAAGAATGGAGTATCGTTATTAAGGTTCAAAAAACGTATAAATTTCAAGAAATATGTGCTGTACAAGCTGGGCTTGTTGAAGTTAGTTTTTGACTTACGATTAAGAATGAAGAGATACCGATAGAAATATTATGAGAAAAATACTACTACTACTGGAGCAAATTGATTCCTTTGAGCAATTTTTTGCGAAAAGTGTGTCGCTTCCTCAAGTCGAGGTTTCAACACCTTATAAGAAAGTTCATTCACAGATGGCGCACAAAATACGGGCTATATCAAAACGTCTACCGTTTGCTTCTTTACATCAATTTTGGATTGCAGAGTGGCAAAAACGAATAGATGATTTTGACACTATAGTTGTTTTTGATAATGCAGCAACGCAGAAACTATTAGAATTTATTAAATCTCGGATAACGAAGCGAACAAAATTAAAAATTTGGCTTTGGAATGTTCCCAATGAGAGAATTGAATATTTGAAAGAAAATTTTGATGTTTATTGTTTTGATCAGAATTATTCAAAGGAGTATGGGCTAACCTTTTTGGAACAGTTTTACATTTTGGATAGTGTTAATCTTGATGAAAAAACAGATGTCTTGCGAGATTTTTATTTTGTTGGAGCTGATAAAGGTCGTATACAGCAACTGGATCAATTAGCTGGAATGATAGAGGAATCAGAGTTGACCTATCAGTTTGATGTTTTTAGTGACGATAAACAGTCCAATCGTAGTGGAATAAATTATCTTGATAGTAAAATTACCTACCCTGAAATTATCAAGAAAATTCAAGAATCAAAAGTGATTGTAGAAATTAATAAAGACGGGCAAGTAGGTCTGACTTTACGAGCTTTAGAATCGTTATTTTTCCAAAAAAAATTGATTACCAATAATGTTCACATAAAAAATTATGATTTTTACCATCCAAATAATATTATGATTTGGGAACACGGAAATTTAAAAGAGTTAGAAAAATTAACGAATTTTCTGGGTGAACCATATCATCAATTACCGACAACAGTAACAGATAGATATTCATTTAGAGCATGGATAAAAAGAATAAATGGTTAAATGGTATTTTGCCATTAAATAGTTATTGTAGAGAATTGCAAAGGAAAGAACAATTAAATTATTTATGAACATAAAAATAATTTAATGAATGCAGGTGAAAAATGTATAAAATAAAATTTTATAAATCAGACATAATTATTATAGTATCTTTTTTATTAATGATATTAACTTATTTTTATCCGCTGGCTCAAATTGGCTGGTTTATGTTTGGGTGTTTTTCAATTGCTTTAGTTTTTAGCTGGAAAGCTCCGAAAGAGTTAATATACCTACAACTATTTTTTGTATTACAGTTTCAACATTATGTTAGTAGTCAAATTTTACCAAATACTGTTTCATATTTTACTGATGTAGTGACATTAATTATTTTTCTACATCTTGTCAGAGAAGTTCCTAAAAACAGGTTTAATAAACTTGAAAAAGTGATTATTTTCTCATCTATATTATTCATTTTCCTGGGTTTCATGTCTAATTATTATAATAATTTTGATATTTTGAAATACGCTTGGGCAGTAAGGAATAATATCAGAATATTTATTTTTTTTGTGGCCAGCTCATACTTCATAGATTTTAGTATGGTAAACAAAACGAATAGACTTTTAAAAATTGCATTCACTTTTAATACTATAATGGTACTGATACAGTTTTTTACATTACCATTCGCAGCTGATTTCATAGGAGGTATTTTTGGACATTCAGTAGGCGTTGCTAATACTTATATTCATATCCTTCTCCTATATTTCTTATGTTATTCGCTTGTAAACTATTTGAATAGGCAAATTTCAGTTATTACACTACTTTATTATTTGATACCGATATTTTTAATTTCGGCTGTAGCCGAATTAAAAATTTTATATGTCGGTTGCTCCAATTCGCACTCGTGCTAAGCACTCGT
>OLPR01000029.1_pt1 | contig 157070 bp, 127 predicted proteins | sample 1672761 | NCBI WGS metagenome assembly OLPR01 (sample SAMEA3136721, study PRJEB25190) | human gut metagenome | biome: human gut; feature: human-associated habitat; material: faeces | place: Austria | collected 2013 | reverse complement strand
AAGGTAGCGAAATTCCTTGTCGGGTAAGTTCCGACCTGCACGAATGGCGTAACGATTTGGGCGCTGTCTCAACCGTGGACCCGGTGAAATTGTACTGTTCGTGAAGATGCGAACTACCCGCGGAAGGACGGAAAGACCCCGTGAACCTTTACTGCAGCTTGGCATTGGCATCTGGTACGGCGCGTAGAGGATAGGCGGGAGCCTTTGAAGCGGGGGCGCAAGCCCCCGTGGAGGCGACCTTGGAATACCGCCCTCGTCGTGCCGGCTGCCTAACGCGCGGCCGTGATCCGGCGCGCGGACCGTGCCAGGCGGGTAGTTTGACTGGGGCGGTCGCCTCCCAAATCGTAACGGAGGCGCGCAAAGGTCCGCTCAGGACGGTCGGCAACCGTCCCGGGAGCGCAAGAGTGCAAGCGGGCTCGACTGCGAGGCGGACAGGCCGAGCAGGGACGAAAGTCGGCTCTAGTGATCCGGCGGCTCAGAGTGGAATGGCCGTCGCTCAACGGATAAAAGGTACTCCGGGGATAACAGGCTGATCTTGCCCAAGAGTCCACATCGACGGCAAGGTTTGGCACCTCGATGTCGGCTCATCGCATCCTGGGGCTGGAGCAGGTCCCAAGGGTACGGCTGTTCGCCGTTTAAAGCGGTACGCGAGCTGGGTTCAGAACGTCGTGAGACAGTTCGGTCCCTATCCTCCGTGGGCGCAAGAGAATTGAGAGGATCTGTCCCTAGTACGAGAGGACCGGGATGGACGCACCTCTGGTGCCGCAGTTGTCGACCAACGGCACAGCTGCCTAGCTACGTGCGGAACGGATAACCGCTGAAAGCATCTAAGCGGGAAGCCGGCCTCGAGATGAGTTCTCTCTTCGGTAAGGCCACTTGTAGACCACAAGTTCGATAGGCCGCAGCTGCAAGCCCCGCGAGGGGCTCAGGCGAGCGGTACTAATCGGCCGAGCTCTTCATCTCGATTCATCTTCTCGATCTGATATGAGTGAGAACAAGGTTCGCTGAGCGCCATGCAACCCCCAGGGTGGCCCCTGGATTGAAAACGGGATATGCATCTCGTGCGGGCGAACGCCCTGCATGAGCGGAACCATGGAGGGGAGGATCACCCGGTCCCATGCCGAACCCGGCAGTTAAGCTCCCCATCGCCGAAAGTACTGCGGTGAAGTCCGTGGGAGGATAGGCCGTTCCGCTCATGCAGGGCGTTTCCGCTCTCAAGGGCCTTGAGGGCCCTTTTTTTGTTTGGGGCCATGCCCCCCCGCCGGGGCCGCTCCCCTCGGGCGTGCGGCGCGGGCGCGGCTTTTCTGCATCGGGCGAATAGTCGTTTTCCTCGTTTAATGTCATAATGATGAGGCATTATCAAGCGATCCGAAACGGATTTTCGTTATGTCTCAATACCCTAAGTTTTGCACCTCATGTGGTTCTCCGATTGATCCTGGTCAGAAGTTCTGCACTACATGCGGTGCGGCAATCACTGAAAACTCTTCTGATTTATCTTCTAACCTTTCAAACTCTTCGGGTCCTGGAGATACTTCACCGATGCCTGTTGTCGATCCTCGAACAGTTTCGTATCCAGACGATACGCAGGTTTTAAATTCACAGGACGTTCAAAATAGGCAATACCGTCAGCCCTCTGGCGATTCTGCGCCTGTAATTCCGAATCGCAATTCAGATTCGAAGAAACCTGTATTTATTATCCTGATTGTTGTTCTTGCAATTGCTGTTCTGGTTCTTGCCGGCGTGTTGCTGTCTAACTTGTTTGCCGGCCAACAGAACTCCTCGTCTGTCTCATCGGCTCCAACCGAAGAATCCCAGCCTAGCAACCCCAGCCAGTCTACTTCCAATAATTCCTCTGCCGAAATTACCGATGCAGACAGGGAGCTCTACTCAACGTTCTCGGCATACTATTCTCGACTCGGGGATTACGATCAGCGAATTTCCTCTGCTGCAAAAACATTCAATGCTGATTACGTCTCTAAAAACATGAGCATACGTTCTTCTGACGCTAGTAGTGCATACGCGTTGGCTGAGGAAATTGCAGACGACTACCATGCCCTGAAGAACTTATCTGTTCCATCGACTTCGCGCTATGCTTCCAGCTATTCTGCGATGCTTACTTGCTACTATGACTGCACTCAAAGGATTGGTGCAATATCTGAGTCTTGGGATATCAGCCTTCAGTATTCGGATCCCACTGGGCATGAAGATGAGATCTGTGCTCCTCTTTCGCGTGACCGATCCGGAGACAACAACAAGTATTACACCGAATTTAAGCAGACTTATCCTTCGGCTAAACCGCAATCACCAACAGCGTAATTTGCCTATTCCCTCCTGTTACTGGTTGTTTGTGGGGTAGCGACCCTGTTTTTCTTTGTTCAATTACTGTTAGGAGTTTTTAATGTATGGATATTCCTCTTATGGGTCTGATTTGTTCAGTCTTCTTGGTTTTGCAGGGGGGATTTGGCTCTCTCTGACATTTATCGCATTTGTTGCGGCAATTGTTTGCACTGTTTTGTTGTACAGGAAATATGTTTCCTCATTTGATAAAAATCAGCTGAAGAATGCAAAACATGATTTTGGCCCATTCCTCCGTTTTGAGAAATTCTGGTCCGAAAAGATCCTCATTGTTCTGTTTATTTACAACATGTGTTTTATTGCCTTCGGGAGCGCTGCAGCGGTTATCAGCCTTCTTTCGATGCTTACTTATGATGCTGGCAGCGTTTTCATTGCGATTCTCACTGTTGTAGTGTTGTTTGTTCTCGGTGAAGTGTTTAACCGACTCTTCTATGAGTTCTTTATGTTGATCGTGAAGATGTGGCGAAACACCCAGGACATTCGTTCGGTTCTTGTTGGCAATGACGCTTTGGAGTCTGCTCCAGTTTTCTGTGAGCCTGTTCAAGAGACATATCGTCAGGCTTCTGTAAATTCCCAGGGTTCTTCCGTTGCGCCCGAGAGCGCAAATGCAGATCAGCGAGTTGCTGCTTCTGAAGCTGTAGATTTTTCGAAAACCAACCCGCTTCCTGTTGTTCAGGCTTCACCGCAACAAGGTGGGTTTGATCAGAACTCTTCTTGGTCATGCCCTGCTTGTGGCGCAAGCAACAAGGCAGGCGTTTTCTGCTCGCAATGCGGAATGCGCCGTAGTTAATCTCGCTTTTAGTTATTTAGCCAGGGGCTTGTCCCCTGGTTTTTTTGTTTTAGGCCTTTTGGCGCTTTCGCTTTTCTTTCTCACGGTTTTCTCATCATTGTTAGATCCGCCTGAGAACATTTGTTCATCGGGAAAAGGATGGGAAATGAAACGTGGTGCTTTAATAGCTGGTCTTATAAGTGGTGCTCTTTGCGCTGGTTGCGTATTTGCCTATTCGGTTCAAGTGCGTGGAGAAGCAGATGAAGCTCGGATTGAGGCAATGCAACGCTATGGAGGAGAACAGGTCGATGTTCTCGTTGCCACTAAGGATATTTATCCAGGAGAGACCGTCGATGCTTCCAACGCTGAGGTTAAAACATGGTTGAGCGATCTTTTGCCAAGTGGCTGCGTGACATCCTTTGATGATGTTAAGGGTGTGCAAGCTGCTTCGTTGATTATTTCTGGCGAAGCTATCTCTCATCGAAGGTTTGATTCTGGCGGTTCGGGGATAGATGTCCCTCAGGGCTGCGTTGCGTTATCAGTCCCAGCTGAGGATGTTCAAGCAGTTGGCGGAGCTTTGTCGGCAGGTGATGTTGTCGATGTTTACGCAACCGGATCGCAAACAGCGTGTATCGGGAAGCAAATCAAGGTCCTGGCAACCAATGTTGAACATTCGAGCGGAACAAAAGCAAAAGTGAGCTGGGTTACTCTGGCTGTTCCAGTCGAGCAGTCTCAGGAATTTGTAACAGCGTCGCAATCGATGGATATCTATTTTGTCCTGCCGGCGTCAGAAGTCGATCGACAACCTTCCGAGCAGGGCCAAATCGGGAAACAAGAAGATTCTCCAAATTCTAGCCAGCATGAAGGAAGGTGATGTGGCTCGCTCTGGTCGATCTTATCGTGATCGGTTTATAGATGGAATTCTCCTTGGAGAAAAACGGAAAAGGTGAGAAATATGGGCAAGAAAACGATGCTTTGTGTCGATACCGAGTCATTGAGATACCCCGAATTGATAGGGCTGAATGATGAGGATATCGATTCTCAGGAATGGCTCGAAACGTATAGTAGTGCTCACGAAGCGCGACGAGCGTTATCGGGGGCTGGCCAAAAAGATAACGTGTGGGTTGTTTCTTGCGATGACATGGAGGGGATCAATCTTGCTGCTGCCCTTAAACGCGATGATCCAAGTAGGAGTATCGAGTTGGTCTCTTTTGGCGGAACCGGTTCTGAGGTTGGGCGATGTCAAGCTGCGGGTATTAACTTAATTCGTGGTAAGGCGGAGTTTGTTAAGCGATATTCCGAGCAGAAAAACGAGCAAGCTTTTTCTGCTGTAAGGGAAAAGGTGTCGTCTCCTGTTGAGAGTAACGATAAAGAGCTTTCTTCTTTGAGGGCAGCTGAACCTTCTGTTTCGGATTTCGAAGAGGTATCGCAGGGCGAGTACGGAAATTCGTTTGAACCGAAGCCTGAAAGTGCTTCGGCAAAGATCTTGGGTGCTGCCGTCTCAAGGAACGAAAAATCAACTCAGTCTGGTTTTGTTGTTTCGGTTCTGAGTGGAAATGGTGGCGTGGGTAAAAGCACCGTTGCCGCTTGCCTCGCTGTCTTATTCCAGGAAAAGGGCTTGAAAACGGTTTTGGTTGATTTGGACCTCCAGTTTGGGGATGCGGGATTCCTGCTTGGGCTCGATGATGTGGTAGGAATCGATGAACTTGTTCGTCAACCTGAGCGAATCAATCAAGTGAAACCTGCAGGGGGATTGCCTGCTGTTGTCGGCATTCCCGAAAAGCTTGAGGAGTCAGAGGCGCTTGTCGTTTATACATCAGAGATTCTTTCCCTTCTGAAGAGTCGTTTTGATGCTGTGGTTGTTAATACGGGGTCTTTTTGGTCTGACTGCCATATCCAGGTGTCTGAGGCCTCAGACCAGGTTTTATTCATTCTTGATCAGCGGCCCTCGTCGGTGCGCTCTTGTTCGCGCGCCCTTGATCTCTGCGCTCGTTGCGGCATTGCGGTCCAGCCATTCCGATTCCTCCTTAACCTCTGTTCAAAACATGCGCTATTGACCTCGCTGGATGTTTCGTGCGCTCTTCACGGGATTCAGGTTGGAGAGTTAAAGGATGGAGGAAGAGAAGTGGGAGAACTGCTTGGGGCGGGCCTTCCCCTCGAGCTTGCTTCCTCGAAGAATCCATTCATTGAAAGTTTGAAGGAGCTTGTTCCTCAGCTGGTTCCTGAGCGCTTGAGGTCCCCAGAGCTGCAAAAGACTCCTGTTGAAAGTGAAAAGCGAACGTTTTTCCCTGGAATCCGTAAAAGGAGAACAGCATGACCCTGATGGAGCGCGCATCGGCGAAAACCCCCTTAGATGCTTCAGCCGATGATGCGCTCTTGACCAGCTTGAGGGAGAAGGTAGGTCAAATTATTCCTCCTGCCGATGCAGCTCGTCTCATTGCCAGTAATCCACGTCAGGCTCGCAGTGAAATAAGCCTTGCCTGTGAAAGGGTAATAGCTGGAGAGCCTTGGCTTCTTGCTGGGCGTTATTCAGTCGAAGAGGTGGTTGGGAGGTATCTCGATGAGGTGTTTGGACTGGGGCCTCTTGAAGAGATGCTTGGAGATGACAGCATTACCGAGGTCATGGTAAATGGATCGAAGTCGCTGTATTACGAGAGAAACGGTCGACTTTATCAATCACGCGATTGCTATGAGGACGATGCGCAGGTTTTTAATCTGATAGACAAAATTGTTGGACCTCTTGGGCGTCGCGTTGATGAAAGCTCCCCGATGGTTAATGCAAGGCTTCCCCATGGGCATCGTGTTAATGCGATAATCCCACCTCTTGCTCTTGACGGTCCGGTTGTCACGATTCGGAAATTTCGAGCACATGCGTTTTCTCTTGACGAGATGAGGAGTCTCGGCTCTTTTGATCATGAAGTGGACTGTTTATTGAGATGGGCAGTGCGGAGAAGGTGCAATATCGCGGTTTCTGGTGGCACGGGCAGCGGAAAAACAACGTTATTGAATGCGTTATCAGCCCTTATACCTCCAAACGAACGAATCGTGACAATCGAGGATTCTGCCGAGCTTAGGTTCGATGAACATCCTCATGTGGTGCGTTTGGAAGCCCGTCAAAAGAATGCTGAAGGGATCGGCGAAGTGTCGATTCGCGACCTGGTCATAAACTCCTTGCGCATGCGCCCTGATCGTATCGTCGTTGGTGAATGTAGGGGCGCGGAGGCCTTGGATATGCTTCAAGCAATGAGCACCGGGCACGACGGATCTCTCACCACCCTACATGCGAATTCTCCCAGTGAAGCGGTTTCGCGTTTAACGACAATGGTTCGCTATGGTGCTGAGCTTCCCATTGAGGCAATCGAGAGCCAGATAGCTAATGCGATCGATTTGGTGGTTCAGATTGCACGTTACCCCAATGGCGATAGGGGGATATGCGAATTGGCGGGATATGCCTGGGATAAGAATTCATCAAGCTGCCAGGTGGAGACGTATTTCAGGCGTGACGCGGTAACGGGGAAGAAGGAATGGTTAGCCTATCCTGGTTGGCTTGATGATCTTCCCTTTTTGGAGATAGCGACGAGGGAAGAGGTGGCGAAGTGGAAACGTCAAGCATCCTATTAATTCTCGCTTCTTGTTTTGCACTCGCGTTTGGGCTCTTGGGGCTTTCCTGGTTATTTGAAAGAGGGCTAGATCGGTGGCGATCGCAAAGAGCGGTTGACAGAACCGGAGGAAGAAGTCCTATCGGTCGAATTTTCGCAGAGGGAATTCCCTTTCTAGAGGGGTTGTCCAAAGTTACGCTGCGCTTCACCCCCTTTGACTTGTTCGCCAAAGGTATGGTTGGGGAAGTTTGTAGGTTGGGGTATCGCACCGATCTCGTTCCCATGGGGACGGTGCTTCTTGCGTCCTCTGGTTTTGCATTCTTGTTTGTTTACGTGATTTCGCTTTCTGTCATTGGCGCTCTTGCTTCTGTGGTTTGCGTTTTCCTTATGCTCAATGCCTGGGTTAATAAGAGGAACGAGCAGCGAAGGGAAGAGATGCGGGAGCAAATTCCCGAAGCGCTGCAGTCAATGAAAGCTTGTTTTCAGACGGGCTATTCGCTGCCTCAAACGGTCCACGAGGTTGCTGAGCATACCAGGGGGCCGCTTAGCGAGCTTTTCTCGGAGGTTGAGGGAAATCTCGAAACTGGTAGCGGGGTCCATCAAGCTTTGGCTGTCATGCGGACTGAAAATTCTGAGCCGGAATTGGCATTTCTGGCAACATCGTTGGAGATTCAGCATAAAACCGGCGGCAGTATGCAGCGGATATTGGAGGCGGCTCGTCAGTCGGTCTGCGATGAGTTGGAATTGAAAAGAAATCTCAGGACGCAAACTGCCCAAGCGAAGCTATCTGCGCAAATTGTCACTGCGATGCCCTTTGCCTTGGTGGGGGTGTTCTCTCTTCTTTCCCCAGGGTTTCTTGATCCGTTTTTCGAAAGTCCCCTTGGCATTGTCATGTTGATGACTGCAATTGGGATGCAGGTGTTGGGGGTTTCTGTCGTCCGACGGTTATTGAGGGTTGAGGTTGCATGATGGCGGTTTGGTTATCTGCGGTTTCGATAGGTGCCGGTTATTGTTTCGGCGCGATCGTTGGCCTTGTTTTCTATGAAAGGCATCGCGAAGTCCGGAGGAAAAAACGAGCTAAAGAAGCCCTGGGGACCGATTCGGTGCTACAAGCATCTTCTGTTTCTCTTGAATCAGGAGGATTTGGTTCATGGCTTATAGAGAAGGCAATTCAATTTTCAGTCGATGAGCACAATCTGCCTCCGTCGTTGCTGAAGGCTGGCTCGTACGGCTTCTCAAAAAAAGCCTGTTTATTTGAGAGGGCTGGAATTAATAGGGTGCTAACAGGGGACGGCTATGCGTGCGCACGTATTTATTTCTCGGTAGGCGGATTGCTCGTGGGCTGCTTGCTCGGTGCCTGTTTTTCGTCGCTTCTTGCGGCTATTGGGTCGATTGTGGGAGCGATATGGGGTTGGGGCAGGCTGTCGAGAGCGATCAAAGAAGAGGCTCGTTGCCGTGCCTTATCTGCTGAGCAGCAGTTTTCTCAGATGATCGAAGTGATAGTGCTTGGCCTGAATAGTGGCATGTCGTTTGACAAAGCCTTGCTCCTTTACTGCGACTCGTTTGGGGGCTCTCTGAGCGAAGTGGCGGGCTCTGCGCAAAGGCAATGGGCCCATAGCCTCATCGATCGAAGCGAAGGATTACGCCAGATCGCGCGATCGTATGATTCTTTGCTCTTCGACAGATTTGCCGAAAACGTTATCAGGTCCATTCGGTTCGGCACTTCGATGGCGGAAAACCTCAGCTTACTTGCCGTTGAGGCTCGATCGATAAGGAAGGGCAAGCTTGAGGAGAGGGTGGCGAAGGCGCCAGTGAAAATGATGCTCCCTGTGGCGACGCTGATCTTGCCCGCCATGCTCATGCTGGTGATGGGTCCGATCATGCTTGATCTGATGGAAGGAATATAGGAGGAAGACATGAATAAGGAAGTATTGGCGGATAAGCGTATATCGACGATGGCACGAATCGAAAATGCACTGAACAGCGTGAAAGGCGAAGCTCGATCATATGCTTCATTGGTGCGTGCTCTTCGGGATACGAGGCGAAGCCGTGCGGCGCTCCCAGGTCAGGGGACCACGGAATATGCGATTCTGGTTGGCGTTCTGGTTGTTATAGCAATTATCGCAATTACGGTATTCCGTCCCAAAATCCAAGAGTTGTGGGATGCGATCTCTTCTGGGATCAACGGGCTCTAGGCTTGTCCGATCTGAGTGCAGGGAACGTTTGATGAGGCGATTTGGAGGACAATCGAGCGTCGAATACGCCATCGTGTTTGCGGCGTTTCTTGCCATGGTTGTGGGCTTGGGGGCTGTAGCGAATCTGCTCGAATCCGGTTTGGTGCTTGAACATGCGCTTCAGTCGGCATCTCATCATTTGAGCAATGTTGCAGCTGCTGCCTGGGCTGACATTTTTCTGTACTAAGGAAGGACGAAATGGGCAAAGTATGGGAGATCTTCTCTTCTCCAGCTTTATGCGCCCGCCATCCGATGTTGCGTTTGGAGGGGTCCGTCTCTGGTGTTTTGCGAGGAAGGCTCTCTTCTTCCTGCGGTTTCTTCCCTGGCCAGTCGACGGTTGAGGGCGCCTTTCTGATACCAGTGATTCTTCTTATGCTGATGCTTTTGATTCAGCCTGGGATTCTTCTTTATAACCGCGTGGTTATGCAATCTGCCGCATCGGAGGGTTGCCGTCTTATCTCCACGTGCCCATCAGGCGACTCGTCTGATGCTTATGAGGGGTATGTGATCAGAAGGCTAGGATCGGTTCCGCAGCAGAAGAACTTTCATGTTCATGAAGGAGCGTGTACATGGGAGGTTTGTTTCGACGGTGATGAGGAAAGCGACATCGTTACGGTGACGATTAGGAACCAGGCCGAGCCTTTGCCATTTTTCGATTTTGGCGCTCGTTCTCTTGGCTTGGTGAATGGTGAGGGGAATTTCGTTCAGGAAGTGTCGGTTTCGACACATAGCAAGAGCGCTTGGGTGGTTGGAAATGATCAAGGGCTGGATCCCGATGCGTGGGTTTCTCAGAATGGGTCAACTGCAGAAAGGAGCGAGCGGTGAAACAACTGCGTTCGTCCTCTCTTTTTTGGGCCGAAGAGGGGTTTTCGACGGTAGGAATGGTCCTTGCTCTTCTTATTTCGATCTCGCTCATTTTTACTGCTGCACGTGTTTATGAGATCAACAGCTGTTCGTCGAGAGTGCAGGAGGTTGCTGATGCTGCCGCTCTTGCGGCGGAGAATACCGTTGGTGAGTTTTATCTCGTTGCTGGTATTTGCGATGCCGTGCTCCTGTCGCTATCCCTCACCACTGCGGGTTGTCTCGGTTTAAGTGTTGTTTGCGCTTGCGTTCCTCCCGCCTCGGGTTTTTCTAAAACGTTTTTGGAAATGGCTCAAAAGACCAAGAAAGCTCGAGACTCTTTTTCGAAATCCGCGAACGAGTCACTTGAGCGATTGGCTCAAGCCTTGCCCTTCATTGCCGCAGTAAAGGCTCAAGAAGTGTATTCGGCGAATTCGTCGCTATCCGATGGGGCTCATTATCAAGGAATTGTTGTTCTCTCTCCGTGGGAAGTGGAAACGGGGGATTCGCTCTCTTTTTGCGATTCGGATGAGGCTTTGAGTGAAGTGGAGCAATCGCGGGATAGCCTGGAGGATGTTGCTGCGCAAGCCGAAGAAGCGGCGAAGCGGGCAAATGAGTGGAAGCAGTATGGGTACGAGCATGATTCCATCAGCCCTGATGCATATTGCATGTACGAACGAGCGGCGAAGCTTGCAGGAATGGCGGGCTCCGACAACCCATTCTTTTCTTCGGTCGATACCTGGAGCTTCGGTGCTTCCTTGGAGCGTGCAAAGACATACTACCGGCTTCGTTATCAGACCGAGGCTCCGAACGGGCAATCGGTGGATGAGTTGTCGAACTCTGCTTTAAGAAAACGCTTCTATGCTTATGCCCAAGAGACTGTTGGGCGGGGCTATGTTCATGAGACGGAGTCATCTTTCGACGCGTTCTTTCCTCGCCTGCCCAAGAACACTGACGAAATGCGATCGACGATCTTGTACACCGAAGCGGTATACCCCAAAACCATTGACGCGCAGGGGCTTTCGGTTTTGCATGCCTGGAGCGGGTGCCCGGGTCTTGCTCAGGGCTCGAATGGGGTTGGCTCAATACAGGAAATGGATGCCGCAGGATCTTACGCACCTTGTCCTTATTGCAAATTCGTTCCAAGCAGCATGGGAAAGGTTGCCGCGGCGTCTTCGTCGATCCAAAACGGCTTCGAATATCACTACAACGAGGTGACCAAAGCGGCGGATGAGTATCAGAAGGCAAGGGAGGAACTCGATCCTTTAAACCAGCAGGCGAAAGATATGGCTGGAGGTTTGCTTGATTCGGTAGGCAAGGCCTTTGTCGAGGCTTGCAGCCAGCGAATCGACATTACACCTCCTGGTCATTATGGTGTGATATCGCTTGTCTCCGATACGGGTACTGTGCAAACCCGTTTTCCTTCGTCTCTTGTTTCTTCTGGGGGCGTTGGGGGTCTCGGTGCCCGGGTCGCTCTTTCTTCTGCAACGTTGGTAAAGGAATCATCTGACGAGGGGAAAAACGTGGTCACCTCGTTTCTCGATGGGCTTTCAGGAGAGGGTTCGGCGGCGGTTGGAGCTGCAAAGATTGCCCTTCGGATGTGGTCGGGTTTTCTTGGCGTATATACGCAAGGGCATGACGCATTGTTGGAAACCGTCGAATCGGTTTTGAATGGCATTCCTCTTATGGGGGCTAGTGGTCTTGGCTCTTGGGCCTCGGGTGCGCTGAAGGATACCGTTGAGGGTTTCGGTTTTGCTCCTGTTGATCTTGCTGCAAGAAAGGCTGTTTTGGTCAATTCTCAGCATGTTTTGAAGGCTGATGATTCGGCATTTTCCGCCAGGCTCTTGTCCGCAAAGGAAGCGGCGTTGATGTCACAGGGGAATGGCGGGATCGATGGCGCGCTTTCCTGTGTCCAGTCTGCCGCGATGGACGCGATTGCCGGTTTGGGCGGCGAATTCACCATTGCCACCATTGTCTTATTCGATGGGGTGGTTGAGATTCCTGTGACTGTGGCTCTGCCTCAGGCGATTACTGAGGGTTTGACTCAAGCGGTGCAGCATGGTGTCGATTCCTTGAGGAGAATTGCTTTGAGTGTGACAGGGGCGAGGCAATGGGAGTGATGTTTCGTAAGACCCCAGGTCAGATGACGATTGAGTTTGTTGTTGCCTTTCCAGCAATGATTGCTGTTGCTTTTGTCGCAATAAACGCTGTCCTATTTTTCTCTGATTGCGCCTCCTTTGATCGTGTGTTCAGGAATGCGGTATGCACCTATGCCGCTTCTCCAGCTTACGAGCAGGGAGCAGGCGAGAGTTGCGGGCTGATTCAAAGCCAACTGGAAGAGTCGCTTTCTCGCGATAATTTGCGTTTTCAAGTTTCGTCGTCAGGCGTTGAAGGGGGTATGGTGACCTTTTCTGCCCAAATGTATTTCGAGCCCACGCTTTTCGGAAAGGGGCGGCTTTCGGGTGTCTTTGGGTTCAGCTTTCCTCCGCTTAGCCATGGATCGCAGATATCGGTTTCCGCCTACAAACCTGGGCTGGTGTTTTGATGTGATGACGAAGCCCTGTCCTTTTATGCGAAAAGCATTCTATCCGCGTGCCCTCTACGCCATCGCCTTGATTGCCCTAGGTGTTTTTGTTGCCGTTGTAAGTGGTTGGCTGTTTGCGTGGTTGGGGTCCGGCTTCGGTGGTACCTCGATCGGGCGGTCTACCGGTTCAACTGTTGTTCTCGCGGACGTCATCAATCCCGGCGAGGGCGTTTTGAGCCTTGATCCCGATAAGGTGCTGGCTAGGTTTGACCAGGATGCGCCAGATTCTTTTAACGCTGAGGTTCTTGGTGAATGGGGCGATTGGCATTCCCTTTCCGATGATGGGGTGATTGCTGGTTGCGTGCTTTCGGGGAACAGAATTTCTACGGCTGGCGAAATTGAGTCCTTGCTGGAGGAAAAGGGGTGGCGGGCTGTTCCGAGCGGGCAAGAAGCTATTTCGACTTTTATTAAAGGAGAAGGAGAGTATCGCTGGTTGATGGTTAGCTACGAAACGGTAGGAGCAGGTACTTCTGTGGTTGTGAATGCGAGGAGCGCGAATGGTTGATGGTAAAGGAGCGCAGCGGCTTTGCTTTGCGGCGAAGTTCAGGGATAGGTTGATGGGTTTGTTCTCTCGTCGATCGAGCGACGAGATTCTCTTGATTGTCCCTTGTCATTCTGTTCACACGTTTGGCATGGGATACGCGATTGACGTTGCGTTTGTTGGAAGAGAGGGAAGGGTGCTGGAATCGTACAAGAATGTGCCGCCCTGGCGATTGAAAAAACATCCTGGTGCCTATGCGGTTTTAGAGCGAAGGGCGTTAGAGAAAGATTTGAGCGAGTCCTCGGATGAGGATCGGGTTGTTGGCTGGTTTGAAAAAGGAGATGAGATTGAGCTATGCGTCAGAAAATGAGTTTTGGTGAGTTGCCGAAGGAGAAGGGCTATTTAAATGAAGGAGAGGTCTTGCGGATCCCATTGGCAAATAGGAGTGCATGCAGCAATGAGCAAGAAGGTAGTAATTCTAAGGGAATTCGGGCACACCAGAGGTTAGAAGTGAAGACGTGCCCCGTCTGCGGTGCCCGCTGTTTTTCCGATATGGACACTTGCTATAGCTGCCTCCATTCTTTTGTGCACGATGAGGCGAAGCCAGAGGGGGCTCCCCTGTGTCGAAATGGACGGTTTACGACTTCGGCATATGATACGGAGCGCAGGCCCGCGTTGGATTCTAAGCCCCCGAGAGGGGAGGAAAGTGCTTCCGAATTGCGGAATTGTGAAAACGGATCGAAGTCGTTGTCAAGCGAAATTAGTGGAATTGAGCCCACTGAATGCGAGGAGGGTTTAGGGGGCAACGCAAAGGCGTCTCTCGTGGGTCTCGAGAAAGGGGTGGAGGTAATAGTGAATATCTCCTTTGCTAAAAGCCCCTATTCCAAGAATGGAGAAACGGTCCCAACTGTAATGATAGAAACAAGATAAAGAAAGCCCCTGCCTCTTCCGATGAGTTACGCTTTTTGAACTTGGATTAGTATTTTCCAATCCAGGTTTAGAGGGCGCAGCTCATACGGTGGGGCAGGGGCTTTTGTTCTGGTTGACGTGTTCGTCTATTTCAGGAAATCGAGCACGGCTTCTTCGATCGCAGAGGTGTTTCCTTCGATGACATCTTTGAATCGAATAGGCAGCGAGTCGAGCTCTGCGAGGCCCTTGGGAATGTTATGGCTGTTCGCCTCGCTAGCAATAAGATCGTTCAGGGCGCATCCGCTAAGCTCAGCCACAGATTCAGGCAGAGGCTGGTCAGGCGCTATGTCATGCAGTGCGCGGTATACATTTTCACCGAACTTTGCCCAGTGTGCGGTAGAGGCAATAAGCACAGGGTTTTCGCCATGCAGTCGTTCTGCGACCTTGTAGGCAACAGCGGTGTGGGGGTCGATAAGATAGTTGTACTTATCGAGTACCTCTTTGATGGTGTTAAGGCATGTTTCGCTATCGACTGAATCCGACTTGAAATCCGCCTGAAGCTTGGATAGGGTTTCGGCGTCGACCGTGAAAGATTTGTTTGCCTTAAGCTCTTCCATCCAAGTCGCAATGGCTTCGGCGTTGCGACCTGTAAGCTCAAAGAGCTGACGCTCAACGTTTGACGAAACCAAGATATCCATCGAAGGGGATGGGGTCAGGACGAACTCACGATCGGAAATGTCGTAGCTGCCGGTATTGATGAAATCGGTGAGAACGCGATTTTCATTGCTTGCGCAGAACAAGGTACCCAAAGGCGTGCCGATCTGCTTTGCGTACCATGCAGCGAGGATGTTGCCGAAATTGCCAGTAGGAACGCAGACATCAAGCGGCTTGCCAGCTTCAAGCTTGCCCTGGGCAACCAGTTCAGCGTAGCTGGAAACGTAGTAAACCACCTGAGGAAGCAGGCGACCCCAGTTGATGGAGTTGGCACTAGAGAGGGCAACCTGGTTGGAGGCCATCAGCTTTTCGGCAAATGCTTCGTCTCCGAAAACGTTCTTGGCTCCCGTTTGGCAGTCATCGAAATTGCCCTTTACTGCCCAGACCATAACATTGGAGCCTGCCTGGGTTGCCATTTGCTTGTACTGGATGTCGCTAACGCCGCCGTCGGGGTACATTACCGCAATCTGGATTCCCTCCTTGTCGCGGAACCCTTCGAGAGCTGCTTTGCCGGTGTCGCCCGAAGTGGCGACCAGGATAAGGAAGGTGTTTTCCAGTTTTCCCTGCTCGCGCAGCTGGGATGCGCTTGCACTAAAGAAATGGGGCAAGCACTGAAGCGCCATGTCCTTAAAGGCGCTGGTGGGACCATGCCATAGCTCGAGAACATGGGTGTTTCCGTCGAGCGACGTAATAGGGCATATTGCCTCATCATCGAATCGGTCGCCGTACGTTGCGTCCATGAGCTCATCGACCTTGGCGTCAGGCAAGTCGATGCCAAACGAGCGATAGATAAAGGCTGCACGCTTGGCATAGGGAATTTCTGCCAATGAAAGGATGCTTTCCAGACTCAGCTTGGGGAGCGTTTCGGGAACGAAGAGTCCGCCGCCCTCGGCAAGTCCCTTAACCACAGCTTCGGTAAAAGTGACCGGAGCCGCACACCGTCCGCGCGTGTCGATATAGCGATTGGTAGCCATGAATCCATCTTTCGTGTGGGGTAATATTAGTCTCATAAGTATACTATGTAGCTACTAGTACGTGCTGTATTTGAAACGCGCATTTCATCGAAAGACGCGTGGTCCCTTTAGACGGATTGCGGGATCGTTCTGTTCAAAAGGGATCGAATCATTTCATTTACCATCAACGTCAGCTTCCGCTGGGGAGGGATAGTATGGAAAAAGTCTCCATGTCTCACGAGGATTATCTTGAGGCCATCGTTATGCTGGGTGGTTCCGATACGCAGTCTGTGCGTTCGGTAGATGTTGCCACAAAGCTTGGCGTTTCGAAGGCGTCGGTTTCGAAGGCTGTTGCCAGCCTGAAGGCCTCGGGCATGCTTGATCAGCCTTATTATGGCGATATCACCCTCACCGCAGACGGGTATAACTACGGTAAATCGGTATTGGAGCGCCATGAAATGCTCACCCGTTTCCTGCACGAAAAAGTTGGCCTTAGTCTCGAGGTCGCCGAAGAAGAAGCATGCCATATGGAGCATGCTATCAGCGACGAATCTTTTGGCAAATGGCTTGAGTATTTTAAAGCCATAGGGCTGTAGGGATTGCGATAAGTGGCTGAATAGAACGGGGCTGTATGCCCCCGTTTCTTTTATGCTATTATACGAACAAATGTTTGTTTGAGAGGATGGCATGGCGGCAACTCGCATCATAATGGGAATCGATCCAGGTCTGGCGCATACAGGCTGGGGGGTAGTTCATCAAAAAGGAGCATCGCTTTCCTGTATAGCGTACGGCTGCGTGGCAACCCAATCCGCGATGCCCTTGCATGAGCGTTTGGCGAAAATCTATACGCAGATTTCCGCAGTGGTTTTACGTTACAAGCCAGAATGCGTTGCTGTTGAAACGGTGTGGTTTGGCTCGAATGCCCAAAGTGCTTTTGCCACGGGTCAGGCTCGTGGTGCTGCTTTAACCGCTTGCGGTCAGGCATCCATGGCGCTTGCCGAGTATTCGCCCAGCCAAATCAAGTTGGCTGTTGTAGGGGCGGGGTCTGCCGATAAAGGGCAAGTCCAATATATGGTTCAGCAGGTGCTGGGCTTGGAAAAAATCCCTTCGCCCGATCATGCTGCCGATGCCTTGGCGGCTGCTATTTGCTACACCACTCATTCGGTTTCCTGGGAAAGGGGGGCTGTGCGGTGATTTCGTTTTTGCGAGGAACGATTGCGGCACTGTTCGTTGATTCTGTCGTGATAGAAGTGGGTGGCATCGGGTACCGTGTTTCCATGTCAGGGAAGAGCCTTTCCCGATTGGGGCATGTTGGCGAAGAGGTCAAGGTTCTAACGCGCTTGCAAGTTCGTGACGATGCGTTGGTGCTATACGGCTTTTTGAACCATGACGAAGAAAGGCTGTTTGCAAAGCTCACTTCTGTTTCAAGCGTTGGGCCGAAGGTTGCGCTTTCTGCCCTTTCTACCTACGAGCCAGAGGCGTTGGTGTCCGCTATTGTGTCGCAAGACGTGGGGGCTATCCAGCAAATTCCCGGTGTGGGAAAGAAAATGGCATCGCGCATTGCGCTCGAATTGAAAGAATCGTTCGGCTCCGAGGCTCAGATCGCTCTGCCCGGCATTTCAACGCAAGCGGCAAATGCACGTAAGGGTACAGTGGAAGCGCTTCTTTCCATGGGTTTCACTTCGGAAGAAACCGATCTTGCACTCAAGGGGGCTCCCGAGGAAGCAAACGAAACGATACTATTGCAATACGCCTTAAAGCGTTTAGGAAAATAATCGATAAAAGGTGGACTCATCTTTGACTGGCGATTTTGAAATAGAAAGCGCGCTGTTCGAAGCGCCTTTGGAAGCTTTAAAGGATACTGGTTCATCTCGCGATGGCGATGCCACCTCGCGCGCTTGTTCGGTTTCCCTTATCGAAGACGACCTGGTCCTTGATCGTAGCCTGAGGCCAACGTGCCTTGACGAGTATTTGGGACAAAAGAAAGTGAAGGATAGCCTTTCTATCCTCATCGAGGCGGCACGGGCCCGCAAGGATGTGGTTGATCATATTCTGTTTTCGGGCCCTCCTGGCTTGGGAAAAACTACGTTGGCTACCGTTGTTGCCAATGAGCTTGGCGTGCATATCAAAACAACAAGCGGTCCCGCAATTGAGCGTACGGGAGATTTAGCCGCTATCCTTACCAATCTTGAAGAGGGTGACGTTCTTTTTATCGACGAGATCCACCGCCTGAATCGCATGGTTGAGGAAGTGCTGTATCCAGCACTGGAAGATTTTGCGCTTGATATCGTTGTTGGCAAGGGGCCTGCTGCCCGCTCCATCAGGCTCGATTTGCCGAAGTTTACTCTCATTGGAGCCACTACGCGAACCGGTTTGCTAACAGGTCCTCTGCGTGATCGCTTTGGTATAGCGTTCCGTCTGAATTACTATGCGCCGGAAGAGCTGGCCCTTATTGTCCGACGCTCGGCGCTCATCTTGGGCGTGGATATCCTGGAGGAAGGCGCCTTGGAGATTGCCCGCCGTAGCCGTGGAACCCCCCGTTTGGCCAATCGCCTCCTTAAACGCGTACGCGATTGGGCTCAGGTGAAGGGCGTTTCGCCTATTGATGAAGACTGTGCGGCTCAGGCGTTGGCATTTTTCGAGGTGGATTCTTTGGGTCTCGACCCGGTAGACAATAGGATACTGGAACTTCTCTGCGTTCAATTCTCGGGCAGGCCTGTGGGGCTTTCGACGCTAGCTTCGGCGCTTTCGGAAGAGCCCGATACGCTTGAAGATGTGTACGAACCGTATTTGCTTCAACAGGGTTTGCTCATTCGCACACCGAAAGGCCGTCAGGCAACGGAGCGTGCTTACGAGCATCTGGGAATACGGTACCCAGAGAGGGGATAACGTGTTAACCCAAGATTATCTGATGCGCATGTTCATGCAGCTTGCTGCTGCCATGAAGGAAAGCTTGCTTCGTGCGCGAGGTGAAAACGACCCTCGCGTAGCTGCCGACATGCTCGATGCGGCAATTTCTGATGCAACGGAGATGGACGGTGGCCTTCTTTTGTGCATGGCGCCAGAATCAATGGCAGCAATGCTGCAGCTCTCGCAGCCTGATCCTCAGCTTATGGAGTACGTATCTCGCTCGCTGCTCCTTTCATCTCGTTATTCTAGCGAAGCAGGGGATTCTTCTATCGCGGCTTTGCGTCGGGAACAAGCGTACGCAGTAGCTCGAGCATTCGGAGTCGATCTTGATGAAAGCAGCGTCAGCCAACAGGCGCTCGATGCCTTATTTGAGCGCAGCGGCATAGACCCTAATGCCCTGGGCATCTCGGCTCCCCAATAATCTGTCGGGATTGCCGATCTGCCTAACCTTTCAGTTCCTGCACTTTAAGCATTTTGCCTCCTCTATGCCTGTTCTCGCTGCATTTGTATGCAATATGCGAGAGCGGTGGTATGTCTGGGCGCAAGATGCTTTTTGCCATTGGAAAAATAATTTAATTGCGCGAAATAGCTCCATCCACCAGGCTGTTCGAAAAACCTTACATGCATTCGAAAAAATAACCCTTGGTAAACATTGACGATAGAGTATGACGGGGTTAACATCAGTCTGTTAGTTAGCTCTGGTTTACTAGAGCCGCAAACCGCCCCGCAGGGCATGTGGAAGGAAGCATCATGGTTTTGTCTGAAGTTAGAAACAATGGCATTTACCACGTAAGGCAGCTTCACGATGGCGCGGGTGACATCCATCGTCACCTTGAGAATCTGGGCTTTGTTCCCGGCGAGCAGATCGTTGTTGTGTCGCGTATTGGCGGCAACCTCATCGTGAACGTGAAGGGTTCTCGCGTTGCGCTTTCTTCTGAGCTTGCAAAGCACATTACGGTGTAGCGGTTTGCCATTTCTGGCAAAGCGAAAAGATGAAGAGGGGAGGCATAGTGAAAACTCTTCGAGAAGTTAAGAGCGGTGAAACGGTGACCGTTGTGAAGCTCAATGGCGAAGGCGCAGTAAAGCGTCGCATCATGGACATGGGCATCACCAAAGGTTGTTCGGTTTACATTCGCAAGGTCGCGCCTTTGGGCGATCCGGTTGAAGTTACCGTTCGCGGCTACGAGCTTTCTGTGAGAAAAGAAGACGCACAGATGGTTGAAGTCGAATAAGCGCATTTATGCCCATCAAAGGGTTGAGCATGAGCATCCTCTGATAGGCATAGTGCGCTCGCACGATCGCATCGCGATCTTTTTTTGATCCTGTAGTTAGCCTAATCTAACACCGAATGGAGGAATGAATGAGAGTTGCACTAGCAGGCAACCCGAACAGCGGTAAAACCACCCTGTTCAACGCGCTGACCGGCTCCAACCAGTATGTTGGCAACTGGCCAGGCGTTACCGTTGAGAAAAAGGGAGGTAAGCTCAAGGCTGACAAGTCTATCGAGATTACCGACCTTCCAGGTATTTACTCCTTGTCCCCCTATACCTTGGAAGAAGTTGTTGCGCGAAATTTCCTTATTCAGGAAAAGCCCGATGCCATCCTGAATATCGTTGACGGCAGCAACCTTGAGCGCAATCTGTACCTCACTACGCAGCTTCTTGAGATGGGCGTACCGGTTGTCGTTGCCGTTAACATGATGGACGTCGTCCGCAAGCGCGGTGACGAAATCCATGCAGACCAGTTGGCAAAAGAACTCGGTTGCAATGTGGTTGAGATCTCCGCATTGAAGAACGAGGGCATCGACGAGGTGGTGAACTGCCTTAAGACCATTGGTTCTGCGGCTGCGCCTACTCCAATTACGTTTTCCGCTGTAGTGGAAGAAGCAATCTCAACCATCGAAGGTCGACTTCCTTCCAGCGTCCCCACCAACCTCAAGCGCTTCTATGCAATCAAGCTTCTTGAAAAAGACAGCAAGATTGCCGCTGCCCTCGAGGGAGCTCCCGATGTGAGCGATGTCGTTGCCAAGGTGGAAAAGGAAAGCGACGACGACACCGAGAGCGTCATCATCAATGACCGTTACTCCTACATTTCAACGATCATCGACCACTGCCGTAGCAAGAATATGGCAAGCCAGCTGACCACGTCCGACAAGATCGACCGTGTGGTTACCAACCGCATTCTGGCATTGCCGATCTTCGTTGTGGTTATGTTCCTTGTGTACTACATCTCCGTTTCTACCGTTGGCACCATTGCTACCGACTGGGCAAATGATGGCGTATTCGGCGATGGCTGGTATCTCGGTTCTGGTCAAGAGCAGTTCGATGAGGTGTCTGAGGAGTTCGAGAGTGCGCAGGAAAGCGTTGACGCCTTTGAAGCCGCAGCTGAAGAAGAGGATCTCGATCCTGCTTCCGAGACTTTCATCGAAGATGCTGAAGCCGCTGGCCTGACGGCAACCTATGAGTCATACGACGACGAAACGGGCGAAAACGAAACGGTTGAAGTAGATGCTGGTGCCTACCAGGAAGCTCTTGATGTTCTGGCTCCCTATCAGGGCGACCAGAATGCCATTGCCGCATTTGAAGCAGCAGCGATCGAGGAAGGTCTTGATCCTGAATCTGAAGACTTTGCTGACGAAGCCGCTGATGCAGGCATCATCGCAACCTATGTTGATGAAAACGGCGAAACCCAGGAGGTAGACGCCGATACGTACGCAGAAGAGGTTGAAGGCTCCGAGCCCGATCCCACGGAATACGGCATGTGGGTTCCCGGTATTCCTGTTCTTGTTGAGCAAGGTCTGGATTCTATCGGATGCGCAGACTGGCTGAAAGCTCTGATTCTCGATGGCATTGTCGCTGGCGTTGGTGCAGTGCTCGGCTTCGTTCCCCAGATGCTGGTACTGTTCTTGCTGCTTGCCTTCCTTGAGTCTTGCGGTTACATGGCTCGTATCGCGTTTATTCTCGACCGCGTGTTTCGCCGCTTTGGCCTTTCCGGCAAGTCGTTTGTGCCGATTCTTATTGGTACCGGCTGCGGCGTGCCCGGCATCATGTCTTCCCGAACCATTGAAAACCAGAACGATCGCCGCATGACCGTTATGACCACGACGTTCATCCCTTGCGGTGCAAAACTCCCGATTATCGCTTTGTTTGCAGGTGCTGTATTCGGTGGCGAGTGGTGGGTTGCTCCCAGCACATACTTCCTGGGCATAATCGCCATCCTCTGCTCTGGCGTTATTCTGAAGAAGACCCGCTTCTTTGCAGGCGATCCTGCCCCATTCGTTATGGAGCTTCCTGCATACCATCTGCCTACCATTGGTGCGGTTCTGCGTAGCATGTGGGAGCGTGCATGGTCGTTCATCAAGAAGGCCGGCACCATCATCTTGGTAGCATGTATCCTGATCTGGTTCATTTCTTCCTACGGCTTCGTAGATGGCGTATTCCAGGCAGTTGAGGATCAGAACGATTCGATCCTGGCCATCATCGGTGGTGCAATCTGCTGGATCTTCGCACCTCAGGGCTTCGGCGATTGGCAGGCAGCATCTGCCACCATCACGGGCCTTATCGCGAAGGAAAACGTTGTATCTACCTTTGGCATTCTGTACGACGGCGATGCCGGTTGGTATGCAAACGTTCAGGCAGCCTTCACCTATGCGTCGGGCTATGCCTTCCTGGCATTCAACCTGCTGTGCGCTCCGTGCTTCGCGGCAATGGGCGCCATCAAGCGCGAGATGAACAACACCAAGTGGTTTTTCGCAGCGATCGGCTATCAGTGCGGAATCGCATGGGTTGTATCTCTCTGGATTTACCAGTTTGCCGGCTTGGCTGTCGGTGAGGTTTCCTTCAACGTATTCACCGTTCTTGCGATTGCGACATTCATCGCCTTCCTGTGGCTGCTGTTCCGTCCGAACAAGTGGCAAGGCAAAGCTGCCGTTCGTGCGGTTGATGAAGCCTAGACCGTAACCGAAGGTACTTTATTTGCCGCAGGTCTGCTCGTTTGAGCGGATCTGCGGCTTCCTGATTGTGTTGATGGGTTTGCGATGCAGCCTTGAAAGGAGTTTGAGGTATGAACCTTGGAACATTCGTGGTGCTTGTTGTCCTGGTTGCTGTTGTTGGCGCAATTATTGCCAGCTGGGTGCGCACCCATAAGCAAGGTCGGCATATTGCATGTGACGAGTGCGGCGGGTGCAGTGCCCATAACCCCGATCGGTGCCCTTGTGCCGAAGAAATGGTAAAGGATATTGACAAGGCGATGCGCGAAGCTGAAAAGCGCAAGCCTAGCTGATTCTCGAAATTCTCAGGTAATAATAAAGCCTCCCGCTTTGAGCTTTAGTCGCTCGAAGCGGGAGGCTTTTGCATTTGTGAGCTGCGTTGATCTTTGAGGTTACAAAGAGAGGAACAGTTCGTGGATGCGGTTATCGTCATCGAGTTCGGGATGGAACGCCATACCCAGCTGCTTGCCGTACTGCACGGCTACGATGTTCCCTTTGCAGGTTGCCAAGACATTGCATCCCTTGCGGACTTCCGTGATGAACGGAGCGCGAATGAACGTCATAGGGACGTTGTCCATTTCGCCAAATGACCCATAGGCATGAAAGCTGCCCAGCTGGCGACCGTAGGCGTTGCGGCGCACGGTGATGGGCATGGTGCCAAGCCCCTTAACCTGTAGGCGGTTTTGGGCGGCAGCGGGATTAAGGTTATCCAAGTCGCCCGTTCCGTCTACCGTTTCAGCCAAAAGGATAAGCCCGGCGCAGGTGGCCAGCACAGGCATGCCTTCTTTGATGCGTTTGCGCAGAGGGTCCATCAGTCCAAGCTCATGCAAAAGCTTTGCCTGCGTGGTGCTCTCGCCGCCGGGAAGCACCACGCGGTCGAAAGAGCGCTCCAAGTCGGATGCCTGACGGATTTCGAAGCATTCCGCTCCAAGCGCTTCAAGCTTTTTCTTGTGCTCGATGAAGGCCCCTTGAAGAGCCAGGATAGCAACAGCCATTAGCGACCGCGCTCTTCCATGATCAGCTCGATCTCGTCGGCGTTAATGCCCACCATGGCTTCGCCAAGGTCTTCGGAGAGCTCTGCGATGAGCTTGGCATCGGTGTAATTGGTTACCGCCTTAACAATGGCCTGTGCGCGCTTTGCCGGGTTGCCCGACTTGAAGATGCCGGAGCCAACGAATACTCCCTCGGCACCGAGCTGCATCATGAGGGCAGCATCGGCAGGAGTTGCTACGCCACCAGCGGCAAAGTTGACAACGGGCAGCTTGCCGTTTTCATGCACGTACTTAACCAATTCCACGGGAACGGCAAGTTGCTTTGCCTCTTCGAAGAGCTCATCTTCGCGAAGCGAAACCACGTGACGAATCTGCTGGTTCATCTTGCGCATATGGCGAACTGCCTGAATGACGTCGCCCGTGCCAGGCTCGCCCTTGGTGCGGATCATGGTTGCGCCTTCGGCAATGCGGCGAAGAGCTTCACCCAAGTCGCGTGCGCCGCATACGAAGGGAACCGAGAACTTGGTCTTGTCGATGTGATAGGTGTCATCGGCAGGCGAGAGTACCTCGGATTCGTCGATGTAGTCAATTTCGATAGCTTCAAGCAGCTGAGCTTCGACGAAATGACCGATGCGACATTTAGCCATAACGGGGATGGAAACGGCTTCCTGGATGCCCTTGATCATTTTAGGGTCGCTCATGCGGGAGACGCCACCAGCTGCGCGGATGTCGGCAGGGATGCGCTCAAGTGCCATAACTGCGCAGGCGCCTGCCTCTTCGGCGATTCGTGCCTGTTCGGGCGTGGTTACGTCCATGATTACGCCGCCCTTGAGCATCTGCGCTAGCTGACGGTTCAGTTTAACCTGCTCTTCGGGGGTATTTGCTTCTGCCATGTTCGTTCTCCTTGAATCGTTTGATGCGGACGCGCTTTGTTAGCGCGTTTGGGTCGCTTTTGATAACGAATGAAAGAGTAGAGGCGTTGTGGTATTGCGGGTATACCCAATACTGGTAATAATGATATGACCAGACTATAACCAGATGAAATAAGATCAGCATCGATGTTGGAACGGGAAAGAGCTTCGTATGCTTACCTATTCGTTTTCAAATAAGGGCGAACTGAGCCTGTATGAATATCTGTATCGCTGCATTCGCGCCGATATCGAAGCTGGCGCTATTGCGCCAGGGGAAAAGCTTCCTTCCAAGCGCAGCTTTGCGCGTCATTTGGGCGTGAGCCTGATCACCGTGGAAGGTGCGTATTCGCAGTTGATCGCGGAAGGGTATTTGAGAGCTGAACCTCGAAGGGGCTATTTCGCATGCGATTTGAGCCCTTCTGGCGTTGTTCCTGGCCGCAAACCGTCTTTTTTCGGCGTTGGGTCATCTTCGCCGGAAACGGCGCATCCGGCCGATGGGAATCTGCTTCCCGAAGAGGGCTTGGCGCAGGCCTACGCTTCGCTGGCGGCGGCGGGTCGGCCCTGCGGGGGTCGCATTGACGCAGGCGGGCAATCTTCGACATCAGCGAACCCTTCTGGCGAAAATAGCTTCAATGGTGAAGCGGTGTTCGCTGATTTCACAGGCTCGTCGGTTCCCTTGGGTATGTTCCCCTATGCGGCATGGGCAAAATCGTTGAGAGATGCCCTGACGCGCGAATCGGAACGCATGCTCGTGGGTGAAACGGGGTTCGCTGGTGCTTTTCGTTTGCGCAAGGCTATCGCTGATCACCTTCGTGGGTTTCGAGGCATGGAAGTTGATCCCGACTGCATTGTGGTGGGGGCTGGTTCTCAGGTGCTCTACAACTGGCTCGTTCAGTTGCTGGGGCGCAATCTCCATTATGGCGTTGAAGACCCAGGGTATTTGCGTCTCTCTCGGATCTATGAGGCGAATAATGTTGAGCTTTCGCATATTCCCTTGGATGAAAACGGTATCGATATGGCGTCTGTTGCCGAGTCGGGTACCGATGTCTTACATCTGATGCCGTCGCATCAGTTTCCTACGGGCATTGTGACTTCGATCGGTCGACGCTACGAGCTTTTGGGCTGGGCTTCTGCTAAGGGCAATCGGTACCTTGTTGAAGATGACTACGATTGCGAGTTCCGCCTTACGGGACGCCCCATCCCTTCGCTTCAAAGCATTGATGCAACGGGGAAGGTAATTTACGCCAACACCTTTACGAAAAGTCTGGGACCGGCGTTTCGTATCGGCTACTTGGTTTTGCCGCCCGCATTGGCGGACCGTTTCAGGCGCGAACTGGGATTTTACTCCTGCACCGTCAGCGCTATCGATCAGCTGGCCCTGGCGCGTTTTATCGAAAGCGGCGACTACGAACGCCACGTGAACAGGTTGCGCACCCACTATCGCTCGGTGCGTGATGCTTTGGTCTCCGCTTTTCAAACCAGTTCCTTTTCGGAAAGGGTAAGCATTGAAGAACAGGATGCTGGCATCCATTTCATCATGAGCATATCCACCGACATCAAAACACCCGAGGTGCGCAATTCTGCCCTGCAGGGACACGCCATGCGTTATCGGTTCGATGATGTTGCCGCTGAAAACGCGTACGACTGCCACCAACCCGCCGGTCCTGCCGCGGAGAGCCGCTGGGAACGGGAATTTGTTGATGCCGCCCAAGGCAGGGGAGTGCGCATCGTGCCGCTATCCCTGTTCTATAGCAAAAGCGCCGCAACAGAGCGGGGCCCTGTGCGGCGTTTTTTGGTGAGCTATGGCGGTATTGAATTGGATTCGGTGGAGCCAGCGGTGGCTGCCTTGGAATATGCGGTCCGCGTTGCCGACGAGGCAACGCGGTAGCCCTATTCCTCTATCAGGCGGAAATAGACGGTCTTCACGCCTGAGTTTTCCGACTCCCTTACGCTTTTGCTTTCGAAGAAGCTGAGCGATTCGATGAAGGGCACAAACTTCTTAAAGCCGAAGTTGCGTGTGTCGAAGTCGGGCAGGCGTCTGGCAAGGCGTGCTCCCAAGCTTGAGGAAAGGATCCAGCCGTCATCGCCGCTGAACTCTTCGGCAATTTCGCGCAGAGCGGTTTCTACCGTGATGATATCGAGCCCGTTGAAGTCCTCGTCGGCGAGTTCGTGCTCAACATGGGTATCACGTTCTTGCTTAACTGCGATTTTCTGCTCAATTTGGGGCTGATGCTGCGAGGCCTTTTCTTCGCTGTTGCGATTTTGGGCTTTGGCGGATTCCTCTACTTTCGGAGCGGCTGCCTCGGTTGCGCCCCTCGAGGGCTTAGGGGGAGTTTGGTCGCCCTGTTTCTTTTTGCTGTTTTTCGCCTTTTTACCCTTTGCGGCGTCGGCGCTCGCCTTGTGCAGAAGGTCAAGGTAAACAAACTTGTTGCAAGCGCTAATGAAGGCGCGTGGCGTTTTCTGCTCTCCCATACCCAATACGAACATCTCCGATTCGCGCAGGCGTGAGGCAAGGCGCGTGAAGTCGCTGTCGGATGAAACAATGCAGAAGGCATCGAGTCGCTTTTGATACAGAAGGTCCATTGCGTCGATGATGAGGGCGGAATCCGACGAATTCTTGCCTACGGTGTTGCTGTACTGCTGGATCGGTTGAATGGCGTTGTCGAGCAGTTCTTTTTTCCAGGTGTTGAGCGCGGGCGTGGTCCAATTGCCGTAAATGCGCTTGTATATCAGGTTGCCCATGCTGGACGCTTCCTGAAGGATGATGCTTGCGTATTTGCTTGAGATGTTTTCGGCATCGATGAGAACGGCTATTTTCATATCTTCCATTGTTTGGGTCCGTTTTGCGAACGGCCTCCTTTCGCAGTGGATACGTGTGCCTTGCGAGAGCCTTTGGCGTGGGCTGCAAGGGCGTTTGGCGGAGTGGCACCAGGCGTGTCGGCACTTGATGCGAAGGCGAACCGTGTTCGATGCCGTGTTGTTAATAGGCCCCATCGCTTAGAGAAACGATGGGGCCTCAATGCTATTCAATGAACATTGCGTCGCCGAAGGAAAGCATGCGGTACTTGTGCTTAATGGCGTGACGGTAGGCCTTCATGATGTTGTCGCGGCTCGAGAATGCGCTTACGAGCATCATCAGGGTTGAGCGGGGCACATGGAAGTTGGTTACCATTGCGTCGACCACATGGAACTCGTAACCAGGAAGGATGAAGAGGCTGGTTGCCTCTCTGTCGCGCGGTAGGACTTCACCCGCTTCAGCGTCCCATGCCGACTCTAAGCTGCGAACGCTGGTGGTACCGATGGCGATTACGCGACCGCCGTTGGCCTTAGTGCGCTTGATGGCCTCAACGGTTTTTTCGGGAACGGTGTAGCGCTCGGTGTGAATCTGGTGATCTTTCGGGAACTCCTCGTCAACGATGCGGAAGGTGTCCAGGCCAACCTCCAGATGCACGGTTTCCCAATCGACGCCCTTCGCCTTGATGCGCTCGATGAGCTCGGGCGTGAAATGAAGGCCTGCTGTGGGTGCGGCGGCGCTGCGCTCTTCTCGTGAGAATACTGTCTGATACAGCTCTTCATCGCCCGCGTAATTTTTGATGTAGGGTGGCAGGGGCGTATGGCCAGCACGGTGCAACGCTTCGTCGAGCGAGGGCAGGGTGGTGGTGAGGCGTGCCAAGCGTTCACCCTTTTCGGCGTTTTCAACCCAGTCGATGATCTCGGCGGAAAGTACTACCGTACCTTCCTTGTCGGAGAAATCGACCATGGCACCCGTACCGGGCTTAAGGCGCTTGCCGGGGCGCACCAACACTTCCCAGATGGCCGAAGAGTCGTGTTTGGGCTCAACGTCGAAACGCTCACGCAGCAAGAACACCTCTGCTTGGCCGCCGGTGTTGCGCTTGGTTCCCAAGAGGCGAGCGGGCATGACGCGGGTTTCGTTGGCTACGATCAGGTCGCCTGGCTTCAAATGGTTGATGATGTCGCGGAAGATCTCATCGTGAAGAGCGCCGTTCTGGCGTTTCATAACCAGCATGCGGCAGCCATCGCGCTCGGCGGCGGGTTCCTGGGCAATAAGCTCTTCGGGCAGGTCGTAGTCGAAATCGTCGGTACGCATGTTCATTAATTTCTCTCGTTTCTCTTTTGCCTTGGCTGCTTTTCGTGCGGCTTTGCGCTCGGCACGTTCAGCTGCAGCTTCGGCATCGGAATAAGCGCAACCGCAATAATTCTGGCGATACATGCCCAGTTCGCGGCTGCGTATGGTTGCTTGTGGATAGAATTCGCGGAAGTCTTGGAATACTGCCGACAATCCCTCGTAAGGTGCAGCAGCGCGCTCAAGTTCTTCGTTGATGATGTCTGTATATTGGTAGGGGCTTACGGTGAGGGTGGTGCCAATACCTTCGAATCCATGCTCGTGCGCGTAGCGTGCAAGTTCTTCCAGGCGAATGCGGTAGCAGGCGCGGCAGCGGTCGGCTCGATTCTCTTGCGTACCGTCCCAGGTTAGCTTAACGGCGTTTTGCCAGGTAGTGGGTTCGTAGGGCCCTTCTATCACGGGGATGTTTTGGCTCTTTGCCCACTTCAGTAACGTCTTAAGTCGATGCTCGTATTCGGATGCGGGCGCGATATTGGAATTGAGGTAGGCGATGGTTATATCATGGCCCGCTTCAGCCAGTATCCGAACCGGTTCCAAAGAGCAGGGCCCGCAACAGGCGTGAAGTAGTAATTTCATAGGTTCGTCGTACGCTCCTTCCAGCGTCACCTATACTAGCACCTGATTACTTTCGAGCACCTTTGAGAAAGGATTGCCCACAATGCCCAAACGCAGCTATAAAGCCGTGTTCTTCGATCTCGACGGGACGCTCCTGCCCATCGACATGGATGCATTCCTGAAAAATTATTTCAATGATATCGCCGCTTTCGTGCAAGCTCGCGGCCATGACCCGAAACAATTCATCGATGCTTTGAGCGCTGGCGTGAAAAGTATGCTTACGAAGCAGGGCGGCTTGAATTCTGAGCGCTTCTGGGAAACGTTCACCTCCCGTATGGGGGGCGACAGCTCGGTCGAATACGAGAAGATGATGGACGAGTATTACGCAACCTGCTTTGACGGCCTCAGCGCTATGGCCACGAACGTCGACCCGAACGCCGCTTATGCGGTGAAGACGTTGAAGGAAAAGGGCTATCCGTTGTACCTCACCACCATGCCCTTGTTCCCCCGCATTGCGGTTGAAAAGCGCCTTTCTTGGGCGAATGTCCCCGCAAGCGCATTCGATCGCATTACCACGTACGACAATTCCACGAGCACCAAACCTCATACGGCTTATTTCCGGGAAAACGTGGAGGCAATCGGCTTGGCACCCGAGGACATCCTTATGGTGGGAAACAATACCAGAGAAGACTTAGCGGCGATGAAGTTGGGCTTGGATGCCTATCTGGTAACCGATTGGCTTCTTGATCCTGACGGATTCGATATCGAATCGGTGAAACACGGCACCCTTGCCGACTTTGCTCGTTTTGTCGACGAACTTCCGGAGTGTGAATAATGGCTTTGTTTGAATATACGGTCGAGGCTCAATCGGGGCACGCTCGTGCGGGTTCGTTCGAAACGGCACACGGTACAGTTAAAACCCCTCTGTTCATGCCCGTTGGAACCAGCGCTACGGTGAAGGGCATTCGCCCTCAAACGTTGAAGGAGATCGGTTCGCAGATTGTGCTGTCGAACACCTACCACCTGGCAATGCGCCCCGGTGCCGATCTGGTTGCCGAGGCAGGTGGCCTTCATAAGTTCTGCGCCTATGATGGCCCAATGCTTACCGATTCGGGTGGATTCCAGATCTTCTCCCTTGAGGACACGCGCAAGCTTGATGACGACGGCGTAACGTTCACCTCTATCTACGATGGAGACAAAATCCGCTGGACGCCGGAAGACAACATGGACATTCAGCAGAAGTTGGGCGCCGACATCATTATGCAGCTCGACCAGTGTCCGCCTTATCCCGCTACGCGCGAATTCGTTCAGCGCGCGGTTGATCTGTCTGCAAACTGGGCCCGCCGTTGCCTTGCCGCCCATAAGCGCGAAGATCAAGCTCTCTTTGCAATCTGCCAAGGCGGCATGCATTTGGACCTGCGTCTCGATTCCATTGCTCGTTTGAAGCAAATTGGCCAGGAAAGCGTGGCTTCGGGTCATAAGGATTTTGCGGGGTTCGGCATCGGGGGCTACTCGGTGGGCGAGGACCACGAAACCATGTTCGAAACGCTGGGCGACGTTGCCCGTGCGCTGCCGGAAAACAAGCCGCGTTACCTTATGGGCGTCGGCAATCCCACTACATTGGTTCGCGCTGTGCATGAAGGCGTTGACATGTTCGATTGCGTGCTGCCTACGCGCACGGCACGCATGGGTACGGCGTTTTCTTCTCAGGGTCGTATGAATATGCGCAATGCCAAGTTCAAGCACGATTTTGGTCCTCTTGACCCTGCATGTAGCTGCCCCACCTGCAAAACGCATAGCCGTTCTTATATTCGCCATCTGGTTAAGCAGAATGAAATGCTGGGTAGCGTGCTGCTGAGTATTCACAATCTTTATTTCTTGCTGCATTTGATGGACGGCGCTCGAGAAGCGGTGCTTGCCGGTGCTTATGAGGAGTTCTATCAGGATTGGATGAACTCGCCTGCCGCAAAAGACTATTAACGCTACGCAGCTGGTTTGAAAATGGGGGAGTGCCCCCATTTTCACGTTTTGGGCACGTGTGCCCGAGGGCCTGCTTTAGTTCGCTCGCAAAAGATTGCGCAATGATCAGCCTTGCCCTTTCGACGGCTGCTTTTGTGCGGTAAAGTGACGAAATTGAAGAAATAACATCGGGTTAACGTGAGTGCCGCTATCATGTTTCCGATATGCGCATGCGCGCTCGCGCGCTGTTCAGAGGATAATCAGAAGGACTACTATGGTCGACCAACCCAAGGAAAACGAATTGGACGAGGAAAAAGAAGCCACGGCATCTTCCAAGGAAGCGAAGAAGCTTACGGCTGAAGAAAAGCAGCGTGCCAAGGAGCGCGAAAAGCGCCGCAAGGCTCGCGCGAAGGAAGCCCAGAAGAAGAATTCCCAGCGTCAGAAGGAGCGCAACAAGCGTACGGGTGGCAACAAGAACCGCCGTAACGTATGGCTTCTTATTGCGGCAACCATTCTGGTAATCGGCTCGGTGTTCATGTTCACGCCTCCGAACGAAAAGATCAATCAGGGTCTTGACATCCAGGGCGGTCTCTCCGTGGTCCTTTCTGCGCAGAGCACCGATGGCGAAGACGTTACCAAGGAAGACATGGAGAAGTCTCGCGCCATCATCGAATCGCGCGTCAATGCCTTGGGCGCATCTGAGGCAACGGTTCAGGTTCAGGGCAACGACCAGATCCTGGTCCAGATCCCGGGTCTTTCCGATCCTGAAACAGCCCTTGCTACCATCGGCAAAACGGGCAAGTTGGAATTTGCTCGCGCTGATTCCTTCACCGAAGCTGATGATCAGGCTGCCATCAAGAACGGCACCTACATGCAGCAGAGTTCGGTTACCGACGATTTCGGCAATTCCTTCAAGACGGGCAAGACAACGTATCGCAGCGTCGACCCAGGCACCTATACGCCCCTCATCACGGGCGAAAACATCACGCGCGTTACGGTAGACAAGGCATCTGAAACCAGCCAGTACTACGCGGTCAACATCTCGCTCGATTCTGCTGGCACTCAGGCGTTTGCTGATGCAACGCGCGATCTTGCTCCTACCAATGGCCAGATCGTCATTATCCTGGACGGTCAAATCCAGTCCGCTCCTGCGGTTCAGTCGGAAATTACGGGTGGTCAGGTTTCTATCACGGGTAATTACACGCTTGAAGAGGCGCAGTCTCTCCAGACGGTTCTCGAAAGCGGTTCATTGCCGGTAAGCTTCCACTACGAGCAGAGCCAGGTGGTAGGTCCTACGCTTGGTCAGGATGCCCTCAACAGCGGTCTGATCGTTGCCATTTTGGGTCTTGCCTTGGTTATGCTGTACCTGCTGTTCTTCTATCACGGTTTGGGCTTGCTCACTGCTGCTGCAATGGCCGTGTTCGCCGTGCTCTACCTTGGCCTTTTGGCTACGCTTTCGGCGTTCGGCCTGTTCTCTCTTTCTCTGGCGGGCATTGCGGGTATCGTCCTTACCATCGGTATGGCTGCCGACTCCTCGATTCTGGTACTTGAGCGTTTCCGCGAGGAAATCCGAATGGGCAGAAGCGTTCGTGCGGCCTCCATCACGGGTGTTCGTCATGGCATCGAAACCTCTATCGATGCCGACCTGGTTTCGCTGGTTTCGGCCCTCACCCTGTTCTTCTTGGCTTCTGCAAGCGTTAAGGGCTTCGGCCTTACGTTGGCGCTGGGCATTGCGTGCGACATCGTTATGATGCTGCTGCTGAAGGCTCCGCTCATCCGCCTTCTTGCTCCACACGTTATCACCGAGCATCCTGGTTTCTGGGGCGTGCGCGACTGCCAGGAAGCAGCGCCGGTTTATGCTGAGCTTCGTGGCGAACAGACGGGCACGGTTGCCCATCCTTCCGCTGAGGCAATGGAGGAAAAGAAGTCTATTGCCCACAAGACGCTCGATGAGTTGAAGGGTCGCTTTATTAAGCGCGACATCAACTTCATGGGCGCACGCAAAGTGCTCCTCTGCATTTCGGCTGCACTTGTTGTCTTGTCGTTTGCGGTCGTAGGCGTTCGCGGTCTTCAGTTCGGTATCGAGTTTGTGGGCGGTACGTCTATTGCATTCCACAATACGGGCGACACCTCCATCGAAGATATGCGTGCGGCCTTCGCCGAGGCGGGCGAGCCTGACGCCGTTGTTCAGACCACCAATTCCGATGGCTCCGATGGTTTCTTGGTTCGCACCACCACCACGGCTGCCGAATCTGCTGCAACCACGGCAGCGAAAGTGGTCGACACGCTCAACTTGAGCACCGATAGCTATGAGGTAAACACGGTTGGACCCGACTGGGGCCAGAGCGTGATCCAATCTTCCCTCATCGCATTTGTTGTTTCGCTGCTTTTGATCATCGCCTACATTGCGGTTCGTTTCGAATACAAGATGGGCCTGATGGCGGTTGTTGCGTTGCTCCACGACTTGATTATCGTGGTTGGCGTTTATGCGTTGGTTGGCCGTGAGGTTACGCCTAACACGGTAGCGGCCCTGCTTACCATTTTGGGTTACTCGCTGTACGACACGGTTGTGGTGTTCCACCGCATCAACGACAACATGAAGGAGTCCGATGTAAAGTGCACCTTCATGTCTATGGCAAACCACTCGCTGAACCAGGTATTCATTCGCTCGATCAATACCACGCTCACTTCGTTCGTTCCCGTTCTGGGCATGTTGCTATTCGGTGGCGAAACGCTGAAAGACTTCGCCTTCGCCATGTCGGTTGGTCTGATTGCAGGTTCGTATTCCTCTATCGCGGTTGCAACGCCGCTCTTTGCGATGTGGAAGTCTCACGAGCCGAAGAATGCCAAGCTGGTGAAGAAGTACGGCACCGACATCACGCGCTTCTCGTTTGCTTCCACGCCGCTTCTTGCCGCTGGCGTGGTGGAGGCAGCGCAGCCTGTTGCTACAGTTGATTCCGTCGAGGAAACTGTGGTAGATAAGGAAGCCAACAAGAACGAAAGTTCTAAGAAGAAAGCTAAGAAGGCCGGCAATTCCGAGCCTATCCGTTACAGGAGGAAGAAATAATGAGAGAAGGAAGCGCACCCAATTTCGCACCCCCGGTTGAAGAGGGCATCGTTTTTACCTTTGAAGACGAGTCGGGCGACAAGGTCAATCTCGAATTCCTGGGCCTTATCATTCACAACGATCGTCGCTACGGTTTCTTCTACGCTGTCGGCGATGGGGAGGAAGCTGGTGGATCGGGCGAGGTAACCATTCTTGAGGTTACCGAGTTTGACGAAGATGGTCAGCCCGCTGCATTCGAGCTCGTAATGGACGACGCTATTGCTACTGAGGTATACGAGGACTTCAAGGTTGCCACCAAGGATCTTTACGACTTTCAGTAAGTTCGGTTCAGCCTGCTAATAAAAAAGGATCGCTTTCGAGCGATCCTTTTTTATTGTGGTGCGGGGGCTGTGCCCTCTGGCTTTCTTACTGCGATATCCCTCCCCGCAACCTGGGCTGCCGTCGCTAGGTACGTGCATCATTCATGGGGGTTCGCCTCGTCGCGGCGATTAGTTCATCGCGGGATTTGCTCCCGTTTGGCGATTGTCTCATTACGGAATCTGCTCCTGTTGCGGTAATTCGCCTTACGAAAACAAAAATCCTGGCGCTTTTGCAACTTTTTTGCGATTAGCGGCTCTTTCTTGTCTCCCGCAAAGTGGAAATGAGGCACTGAGCGGTCATTTTGCTTCATTTTCGGGGCTCGATCCGTGATTTGGACATCGACGGCAATTGCCAATCGCAAAAAAGTTGCAATTTTGATCACTTTTTTGTTTCCAGACTTCCAGCAGCTCTGGAGCAGTGCCGAGGGGGGGTAAGGCGGACCTGGCGCGGTACTGTGAGCGGCGTGGGACTTGGCAGCATGGTGTGGCGCAGGTACGGCGCCGTGGGTCGATACGCGCACGGCGCCATGGAGCGGCACAGGTGCAGTGTTGCGAATAGGCACGGGTACGGCGTGATGGGACGATGCGTACCCGGCATCATGAAGCGCACGGGTGCAATGGTGTGGAAAAGCGCGGGCGCGGCGCTGTGGGGTGATGCAGGTGTGGTGCTTGGAGCGAACGCGGCGCTACGCCATGGGATGGCGCGGATTCGGCGCTGTGGGGTGCGCCCGCTGTGGCGTCATAGGGAAGTGCGGGGTGCGGTGGAGGCTGTTTTTCGGTTTGGCTGCCAGAATGGGCAAATTGCAAAAAGTTTCCAAAACTTCATAGGTAAAACACACTTGAAGAAAATTTTCCTTGACGGTGCAGGTACCGCGAAGTATTTTATTAAATTGTGTCTTTTTGCAAAACAACCGGTTGCAACGAAGGAGGAAATGACTCGTGGTTCAGTCTAATAACCCCGATTCCACCAGCCGTTATAGGACTCGCCGGAGCTTCGCGAAGATCCCAGCCGTCATGGATGTGCCGAATCTGATCGCAATCCAAACGGAAAGCTTCAAGAAGTTCATGGATGATGGTCTGACGAATGCTTTCGCAGACATCAGCCCCATCGAATCCAACACCAAAGATATGTGTGTTGAATTCGGCAAGCATGAATTTGGTGAGCCCAAGTATAGCGTAGATGAATGCAAGGAACGTGACGTGTCCTACCAGGCACCGCTCTTTGCTGAAATCCGCTTCATCAATCGCGAAACAGGCGAGATCAAAGAGCAGGACGTCTTCATGGGCGACTTCCCGCTGATGACGCCCCGCGGCACCTTCATCATCAACGGCACCGAGCGTGTTGTTGTATCTCAGTTGGTCCGCAGCCCTGGCGTGTACTTCTCTGCCGAGCGCGACAAAACATCCGACAAGACTATCTACAACGCGAAGATCATTCCTTCTCGCGGTGCATGGCTCGAGTTCGAAACCGACAAGCGCGATATTCTTTCCGTACGCATCGACCGTAAGCGTAAGCAGCCTGCTACGCTTCTTCTGCGTGCACTCGGTATCGCTGAAACGCGTGAAGAGATCATCGATATCCTCGGCGATTCCGAGATGGTGATCCGCACCCTCGACCGCGACCCTGCCACTACCAAGGAAGAGTCTCTTATCGAGCTGTATCGTCGTTTCCGTCCGGGCGAGCCCCCTACGATCGACTCTGCTCGTACGCTGCTTGACGGCCTGTTCTTCAACCCCCAGCGCTACGACCTGGCAAAGGTTGGCCGTTACAAGATCAACAAGAAGCTTGAGTTCGATCCTGAAAACGACGCCTCCACGCTTACGCAGGAAGACATCATCGCAACCATGCGCTACATCGTGGGTCTCCATGATGGCGCCGAAGGCGTTCAGGTAGACGACATCGACCACTTCGGCAACCGTCGTATCCGCACGGTTGGCGAATTGATCCAGAACCAGTTCCGTATCGGCCTTTCCCGTATGGAGCGTGTTGTACGCGAGCGCATGAGCATGCAGGAGCCTGACGACATCACGCCGCAGTCCCTGGTTAACATCCGCCCCATCGTGGCAGCCATCAAGGAGTTCTTCGGTTCTTCCCAGCTGTCCCAGTTCATGGACCAGTCCAACATTGCTGCAGGCGTTACGCACAAGCGCCGTCTGTCCGCACTGGGTCCTGGCGGTCTGTCTCGTGAGCGCGCGGGCTTCGAAGTTCGAGACGTTCATAACTCCCACTACAGCCGCATGTGCCCGATTGAGACCCCTGAAGGTCCTAACATCGGTCTTATCGGCTCGTTGGCAACGTATGCCCGCGTGAACGACTACGGCTTCATCGAGGCTCCGTATCGTCGCGTTGAAGACGGCAAGGTAACCGACATCGTTGATTACCTCACCGCCGATGAAGAAGAAAAGCACACCATCGCCCAGGCTAACGAGCAGTTCGATCCCGAAACGCGCGTATTCGGCCACACCGACGAGAATGGAACGTTCGTTCCTTCAGAGCGTCTGCTGTGCCGTACCCGCGACTCCAAGGGCGTATTTGGCGAGCCTGAAGAAGTTACCGTCGACCGCGTAGACTATATGGACGTTTCGCCTCGTCAGATGACTTCTGTTGCAACGTCGCTGATTCCGTTCCTCGAGCACGATGACGCTAACCGCGCGCTGATGGGCTCCAACATGCAGCGTCAGGCAGTACCTCTGCTTCGTCCTAGCGCTCCGTTGGTTGGTACCGGTATCGAGCACCGCATTGCGGTTGACTCCGGTGAAGTTCTTGTAGCCCAGAACGCTGGCGTTGTCGACTACGTTGACGGTCAGACCATCATCATCGAACGCGAAGACGGCGAATACGACGAGTACCTCATCCCTAAGTTCCAGCGCTCCAACCAGTCTGGCTGCATGAACCACAAACCTATCGTTCGCAAGGGCGACAAGGTGTATGCAGGCGATGTTCTGGCCGATGGTCCTTCTTGCGACGGCGCTGAGCTTTCGCTTGGCCAGAACCTGATGGTTGCTTACATGCCATGGGAAGGCTACAACTACGAGGACGCTATCATCGTGTCCGAGCGCGTTGTTGCTGAAGACCTGCTTACGTCCATCCACATCTCCGAGTACGAGATCGATGCTCGTGACACCAAGCTTGGACCCGAGGAAATCACTCGCGAAGTCCCTAATATCTCTGATGATATGGTTTCCGACCTCGACAGCGACGGCATCATCCGCGTTGGCGCTGAGGTATTCCCTGGCGACGTTCTGGTTGGCAAGGTTACCCCGAAGGGCGAAACCGAGCTCACCGCTGAAGAGCGTCTGCTCCGTGCCATCTTCGGTGAGAAGGCTCGTGAGGTTCGTGACACGTCCCTCAAGGTTCCTCATGGCTCCGGTGGCCGCGTAATCAACGTGGTTCGTTCTTCCCGCGCAAACGGCGACGAACTTGCTCCTGGTGTAAACGAACTCGTTCGCGTATTCGTTGCTCAGAAGCGTAAGATCCAGCAGGGCGACAAGCTCTCCGGTCGTCATGGTAACAAGGGTGTTATCTCCCGCGTTCTGCCGGTAGAGGATATGCCTTACTTGGCCGACGGCACCCCGATCGACGTTATGCTGAACCCCTTGGGTGTTCCTTCCCGTATGAACGTTGGTCAGCTGCTCGAGAACCATCTTGGTTGGGCTGCTAAGTGGGGTTGGTCTGACGATCCCGAGTCCACCGAACCCGTTGCTGGTCCGCAGTACGTTGCAACACCGGTATTCGACGGTGCAACTGAGGAAGAGATTTCCAACGCCATCGAAGCTGCCAACCGCAACCTCATCAACATCAACCATGCCAAGTACGGCGATATGGCTCGTGACGAATTCGTTCCGCAGCTTTCCCGTACTGGTAAGGCTTGGCTGTACGACGGCCGTACCGGCGAGCGTTTCCGCGAGCCCATTACCTGCGGTCAGACCTACATCCTTAAATTGGGCCACATGGTCGACGACAAGATCCATGCTCGCTCGACTGGTCCTTACAGCTTGATCACCCAGCAGCCTCTCGGCGGCAAGGCCCAGTTCGGCGGCCAGCGCTTCGGCGAGATGGAAGTTTGGGCACTGTACTCCTACGGTGCTTCCAACGTTCTGCAGGAAATCCTGACCATCAAGTCCGACGATACCTCCGGCCGTGTTAAATCTTACGAGGCTATCGTTAAGGGAGAAAGCATTCCTGCTCCTGAGGTACCTGAGTCCTTCAAGGTTCTCATCAAGGAAATGCGCTCGCTGTGCCTCAACGTAGAGCTTGAGGGCCACCAGCATCAGACCATCGATGTCACCCACGACCCCGATGAGGATGAGCTTTTGGGCGCCGCACTTCCCGTTGAAGAAAAGTCCGAAAAGGACAGCGACGACCTGTTGGGTTCCATCACTGCCGAGCTTGGCAATCTGATGGGCGAGAAAAACGACACTGACGACCTTATCGGTAAGGGAGAGGAGAACTAAATGAGCGAATTTGACGTTAACAATTTCGACGCCATCCGCATCTCTCTTGCAAGCGCTGAAGATATCCGTGGTTGGTCTCGTGGCGAAGTTAAGAAGCCCGAAACCATCAACTATCGTACGCTCAAGCCCGAAAAGGACGGCTTGTTCTGCGAAAAGATCTTTGGCCCCACGAAGGACTGGGAGTGCGCCTGCGGTAAGTACAAGCGCATTCGCTTCAAGGGCATCGTCTGCGAACGCTGCGGTGTTGAGGTTACGCGTTCCAAGGTTCGTCGTGAGCGCATGGGCCACATCGAGCTCGCTGCTCCGGTAAGCCATATTTGGTACTTCAAGGGCTCTCCTTCGCGTCTGGGCTATCTGCTCGACATTCCGCCGAAGGAGCTCGAGAAGGTTCTCTACTTTGCATCTTCCATCATCACGTTTGTTGACAAGGAAGCTCGCGAAGAGGACGTAGAAGAGTTGCGCGACGAACTTTCCGCAGACTTGGAAGAATTGGACGCAGAGCGCGATCGTCTCATCGAGGCTACGCGCCGTCTGTCCGTTGACTACGTTCCCGAAGAGGACGAGTTTGTTGATGACATCGACGAAGACGAGCGTATGACGCCCGAGGAAGTCGAAGAGGAAATCGCTGACATCTACGAGGAGTTCAACGAGCGCAAGACCCTGCGTTCTGAGGCTCTGGAGGCTTTCCTGAAGATCGAGCCCAAGCAGCTCGTATCCGACGAAGCCCTGTATCGCGAGATGCGCCTGAACTATTCCGACTACTTCAAGGGCGGCATGGGCGCAGAGGCCATCCGCGACCTGCTCGACAGTATCGACCTTGCTGCTACTGCCGAAGAGCTTACTGAAACCGTTGCCACGGGCAAGGGTCAGAAGCGCACCAAGGCTATTAAGCGCCTGAAGGTTGTCGACTCGTTCCTGCATTCCGCAAACAAGCCTTCCGATATGATCCTGGACGTAATCCCGGTTATTCCGCCGGATCTGCGTCCTATGGTTCAGCTCGATGGCGGCCGTTTTGCAACGTCCGACCTGAACGATCTGTACCGTCGCGTTATCAACCGCAATAACCGCTTGAAGCGTCTGCTCGACTTGGGTGCCCCCGAGATCATCGTTAACAATGAAAAGCGCATGCTTCAGGAAGCAGTAGACTCCCTGTTCGACAACGGCCGTCGCGGCCGTCCCGTAACCGGTCCTGGCAACCGTCCGCTGAAGTCTCTCTCCGACATGCTGAAGGGCAAGCAGGGGCGTTTCCGTCAGAACCTGCTCGGTAAGCGCGTTGACTACTCTGGCCGTTCCGTAATCGTTGTTGGTCCTAACCTGAAACTGCATCAGTGCGGTCTGCCTCAGCAGATGGCCCTCGAGCTGTTCAAGCCCTTCGTAATGAAGCGCCTGGTAGAGCTTGAGTACGCTGCTAACATCAAGGCTGCAAAGCGTGCGGTAGATCGTGGCGCCAGCTACGTTTGGGATGTTCTGGAAGAAGTTATCGTTGAGCACCCGGTACTGCTGAACCGCGCACCTACGCTGCATCGTTTGGGCATTCAGGCGTTCGAGCCCGTATTGGTAGAAGGCAAGGCCATCAAGCTACACCCGTTGGTATGTACGGCATTCAACGCTGACTTCGACGGTGACCAGATGGCTGTTCATGTACCGTTGGGTGCCGAGGCTCAGGCTGAGGCTCGCGTACTGATGCTTTCCGCAAACAACATCAAGTCGCCTGCACATGGTCGTCCGTTGACCGTTCCCACTCAGGACATGATCATCGGTATGTACTACCTCACCGCTGCCCGTGATGGCTTCCCTGGTGAAGGTCGTGCATTCATCGACTTCGCTGATGCTCGCAACGCCTACGATGCTCGTGCTGAGGTCGACCTTCAGGCTAAGATCTGGGTTCGCCTTCCGAAGGACACCTTGGTTGCAACTGCATTCGGCAAGTTCGACGAGCACAAGGCTGGTTCGCGCCTGCAAACCACTATTGGTCGCATTATCTTCAACGGTGTGTTCCCGGACGATTATCCGTTCCTGAACTACCAGATGAACAAGAAGGAAATCGGTCGCATCGTAGAGGACGTTTGCAACCGCTACACCCTTTCTGAAGTTGAGCCTATCCTCGACGGCTTGAAGGACACCGGCTTCCATTACGCCACCATCGCTGGTATTACCGTTTCCGTTTACGACGCAACGGTTCCTCCCAGCAAGGACGCAATTCTTGCCGATGCCGACAACAAGGTTGCCGCTATCGAGGAAGACTACGAGATGGGTCTTATGAGCGCTGAAGAGCGTCATAAGCAGGTTGTTGACATCTGGACCGAGGCTAACGAAGAGGTCGGCGAGGCAATGGCTGCCAACTTCGACAGCTTCAACCCGATCTTCATGATGGCCGACTCTGGTGCTCGAGGTAACATCAAGCAGATTCGTCAGCTTGCTGGTATGCGTGGCCTGATGGCGGACACCAAGGGTGGCACGATCGACATTCCTGTTAAGTCGAACTTCCGCGAGGGCCTTTCCGTTCTGGAATACTTCATTTCTACGCACGGCACTCGAAAGGGTATGGCTGACACCGCGCTGCGTACCGCAGACTCCGGTTACCTTACCCGTCGTCTGGTTGACGTTGCTCAGGACGTTATCGTTCGCGAGATCGACTGCGGTACTTCCGACGGCGTTCCTTACCCGATTCACAACGATAAGGGCGAGTTGGACGAGAACCTGGTTGGTCGTTGCGTTCTGGAAGACATCCAGGATGCCGAGGGCAATGTTATCGTTGCTGCGGGCGACTTCATCAACTCCATGGATCAGGTTGCCGCTATGGACGCTGCTGGTATCTCTACCATCAACATCCGCACGGTCATGACCTGTCATGCAGAGCACGGCGTTTGCCAGAAGTGCTACGGTTGGGATCTTGCTACTGCACGTCCGGTTAACATCGGTACCGCTGTTGGCATTATTGCTGCACAGTCCATCGGTGAGCCCGGTACGCAGCTCACGATGCGTACGTTCCACGCCGGCGGTGTTGCAGGTGAAGACATTACGCACGGTCTGCCCCGTGTTACCGAGCTTTTCGAGGCTCGCAAGCCTAAGGGTCAGGCTGTACTTGCTGAAATCGCTGGTACCTTGCAGGTAACTGCCGACAAGGTGAATAAGACGCTTACTGTTCATGACCAGGAAGGCAACATCCGCGAATACGTGGTATCTGCTCGCGCAACGCTTTTGCCGGGCGTTACCGATGGTTGCGAGGTCGAAGTTGGCCAGCAGCTCACCAAGGGTTCTGTAAACCCCCACGACCTGCTTCGCCTTACCGACCCGAACACCACGCTTCGTTACATCGTTGCTCAGGTTCAGGACGTGTACGTGTCCCAGGGCGTAGACATCAACGACAAGCACATCGAGGTTATTGCTCGCCAGATGCTGCGTAAGGTTGCTGTTCTCGATCCGGGCGATTCCGACTACTTGCCGGGCCGCCAGGTTAACCGCTTCGAATTCGAAGATACGGCTAACGCTCTGGTTCTGGAAGGCAAGAATCCTCCGGTGGGTCAGCCTCTGCTGCTCGGCATCACCAAGGCTTCGCTGGCAACCGATTCGTTCCTGTCTGCTGCATCGTTCCAGGAAACCACCAAGGTTCTTACTGATGCCGCTATCGAGGGCAAGGTTGATACCCTGCAGGGCCTGAAGGAAAACGTTATTATCGGTAAGCCTATCCCGGCTGGTACCGGCCTTAAGCGTTATCACGATGTGGGCCTTACCTATCGCGGTGTGGCCGTTGACAAGGTTGACTCCGATCGTCTGCCCGATTCCGCTCCTGAGGCGCTTCGCGAGATCGAAGAGCTGTTGCCTCAGCCGCAGGATTGGTCGCTTGATGGCGATGGCTACCTGGGCGCTGGCTCCGACTATGCAAGCTACTTTGCTTCCATCACGTCGGGCTACCGTGGCAACAACCTTTCCGATGAGGATGCTCGTCTGTATATCTACGACGACCTGGGCGTGTCGCAGCGTTGGGCCAACAAGTTCTCTGAGGCTGGCATCGAAACCGTGGCTGACCTGGTTGGCCACACCGAAGACGACCTGCTTCGCATCGAGGGCATTGGTACCAAGGCTATCGAAGAGCTGAAGGAAGGTCTCGAAAAGCATGGCTTGTCTCATGTGATCGAAGACGACCTGAACGCTTCTCGCGATGACATGAGCCAGCTGCTCGACATGGTGTTCTCTCCTGACGACACCGTGCTTATCGGCGGCGACCAGCCCGCAACCTTCAGCACTGAAGGCGAGGACATGCTGGGCGAGGCTCTGCCTCCGCGCTCCTATCAGCGCAACCTGGAAGAGCTCGACGCTCTGCTGGGTGCCAACGACCTTGGCTTCCACAGCACGGATGCTGATTCCGACTCCTCTTCGGGCGAAGAATAATCCGAGCGAAAGCTAATCGCATCAAAGGCGCGTCCTCGAGTGGGACGCGCCTTTTTGTTTCTTTGGAGAAGGCTTCTTTAGTGCACTAAAGCGCCATGCGGTATCTGCATTTAGAGTGCTATTCTGATACTCGTAAAAGTTGAAAGGGAGCAAATGATGCCCAATACCAAAACGTATCTTTCCGATGACCGTACTCCTCCGCAAAGCCAAATCGGTGCTTCGCTGGAATCATTGGCGCACACCATCCATGAGCGCCGCAATGCGGGCGATGAAAGCTACACGCATCGTTTGCTTACGGGAGATATCGATACGCTTTTGAAGAAGGTTGCCGAAGAGGCTCATGAGGCTACGCTTGCGGCAAAGGACGTTGTGTACAACGAGGGCGACGACGCACAGGTTAACCACCTGCGCTATGAAGCAGCCGATGTGGTGTATCACCTCATGGTTTTGCTGGAGCGTTGCGGCATCGGCCTTGATGAATTTGCAGCCGAGCTCAATACCCGCATGACCACCGAAGAAATCGAGGAACGCGGTGGCGTAGTGCTGCTGAAGCCTGAATTCGTAAACCGCGGCAACCACGTGGAAAAATAGGAGCAGGTACCAGATTCCTGCATTGGAAGTATAAGGCTGGAAATAGAGGGACGGGTGCGCTTTCTCGTTTAAAAGGCAGAGCCTCGCTTGCGTAATTTGTCGCAAGCGAGGCTCTGCCTTTTGCTGGATGATAAAACGGCACCTGCTCTTACAATCCTGACACGCTATGTTTAGGGGGAACCTGGTACCGTTCTTGCTTAGAGATACTGGCCGCGGACTTCCCAGAAGGCAACTGCGCTGGCAGCGGCCACATTGAGCGAATCAACCTGATGCGCCATAGGAATCTTCACGGTGTAGTTGCAATTGGCAATAGTGGAAGGCGCCAAGCCATCGCCTTCGGTTCCCAGGACAAGTGCCAGTTTTTTGGCGCCTGCGATGTGCTCATTCTGAAGTGTGACGGAATCGTTTTCCAGCGCCAGGGCCGCAACGGTGAATCCGAGCCGGTTCAGTAGCGGCACTCCCTCTTCTGCCCAATTGTGTTCAGTCCCGATGCGCGTCCATGGTACCTGGAACACGGTTCCCATAGAAACGCGGTTGGCGCGACGGTAGAACGGGTCGTGACACCCAGGGGTAACCAGCACGGCATCCATTCCCAGCGCGGCGGCCGAACGGAATATCGCACCGATATTGGTGAAGTTCGTCACATCTTCCAAGATGGCAACGCGCGTTGCATCATTAAGCAAGGTGGCAACGTCAGGCAGGGCGGGTCGGTGAAAAGCCGCAAGCGGACCACGCGTGCGCTCGTAGCCGGTAAGCTCAAAAACCTGTTGGTGCGTGCCAACGAACAGGGGAGTGGTTGGGGCGGCAGCATCGATGCGAGCAAATACTTCTTCGCACGCAGGGGCCCAGCGCTTATCGGTTAGCAGAGCAAAAGGAGCAAGCCCTGCATCCATAGCCCGATCAATCACGTTGCGCGATTCGGCAATGAATAAACCCTCGTCGGACACTTCACTGCCTATTGCAAGGCGAAGGCCCACCAGTTGCTTGGGGTCGCGCAGCTCGGAATCGGTCATGCTGGAAAATACGCGTAAACGGGCATCGTCTAAGTTGGTGAGCTCGATGAGGGGCATGGCGTTCCTTTGCTGTTGCGGGTTTGTTTGAATTATACGTTGAGGGGATTTTAACCCCGAAGTGCTTGTCAAGCACTAATTAGGTGATTGTGCTAAAATATCGGGTCGGAATATCACCCACGGAAAGGTACATATATGTCAGGGCATTCAAAATGGGCAACCACCAAGCATCGTAAGGCAGCTCAGGACGCAAAGCGCTCCGCGCTGTTCTCCAAGCTTTCCCGTAACATTACCGTTGCGGCGAAGGAAGGCGGCGACCCGAACCCTGAAAACAACGCTTCCCTGGCAGCTGCTATCGATAAGGCAAAGAGCTATTCCTTGCCTAAGGACAAAATCAAGACCGCTATCGACAAGGCTTTTGGCTCCGGTAAAGACGCTGCTAACTACGAAACGGTTGTGTATGAGGGCTATGGCCCCTGCGGTGTTGCTATCTACTGCGACGCTCTGACCGACAACCGCAACCGCACCGCTGCTGATGTTCGTGCTGCCTTCAACCATCATGGCGGCAATCTGGGTACTTCCGGTTCTGTTGCTTTTCAGTTCGAAAAGAAGGGCCAGATCCTGGTAGAAAAGGTTATCAAGTCCGAGCAGAAGAAGGTCGCCGACAAGGAAAACGCTGTCGACGAAGACGAATTCATGATGGCTGTTGCCGAGGCTGGCGGTTCCGATTACGAAGACGCTGGCGAAGAGTGGATCGTATATACCGCTCCCACCGATCTTATGACGGTTAAGAAGGGCCTGGAAGAGCAGGGCATCGAAGTTAAGGGCGCCGAATTCATCATGGAGCCCACCACGCCTACCGAAGTTACTGTTGCTGATGCAAAGAAGGTTATGCGCCTGGTAGACCGTCTGGAAGAGCTCGAAGACCTTCAGAACGTATATCACACCATGGACATCACCGACGAAATCGCTGCTGCCCTCGACGAAGAGGAATAAGCGATTCCCGTATCTGAAAAGGGACTCCTTTAGTTCCATTTTTGACAATCAACTGGTGTTACTTAGTAACGTTACCGTAAAAAGAAAGGCTGCTTTGTGCAGCCTTTCTTTCTTTTAATCAAGGGTCTATTTCGGACTGGTGCCTGTGGTATAGTAGTTGAACTTCAAAGCATTAAACGCACTACTTAACCACACTACGATGCTCAAGGGGTCTTCTTTTCGTGACGCGACAAGCGAACATTCTTTCGTTCGATGAGGTGAAAGCCCGCGAGGCTTCGCTTCCGCGTACCGTTTCACCCTCATCCTCTTCCCGCAGAGCCTACGAGGCTCATCGAAATGCCGAAGAAGGCGCGACTCGTCGTACTTCTTCTCGCTCAAACACCCCTCGTGTTTCCAGTGCGCGTTCTTACCGTGAGGCATCGGCATCTCGTTTTGCCGAAGGCAATTATGCCCAGCTGCAGCGCCCTTCTCAGGAGCGCGCCTCTATGCGTGGGTACGATGATTTCAATCTCAATCACAGCGGTCCACGTGCTGGTCGTGGTTATTCTTCGTCTGTTTCCGCGGGCGACCGTCGTTATTCGTCAGCTCGCGCTCAGGCTCGTAGAAGCTATCAGCCCCAGGCGCCCTCTGGCTATGCTGCTTCTCGCATCGATGCCGCACGTGGTGCTCGTTCCCGTCGCATAGACGATGCGTCTGCGGAAGGCGAAGAACACGCAGCAGCGCGTCGTTCAGCTCAGCGCAAGCAGAACGAAAGCTTCTCTCGCGAGATCCGCAAGCGTTTCCGCGCCGCAAAGGCCGATCGTGAATTTGATCGCACTATTGGAGCTCGCGAAAGGGCACGTGCGCGTGCTGAGCAGCAAGAGCAAGGTAGCCGCGCTGCCGTATACGATATGCGCATGGGTTCAACCCAGCGTAAGTCGGTGCGCAGCATGGCTGAAGGCGAAAACGGCAAGCGCGGTTTTTCGCTACCGTTTGCCGTGCCTTTTACGGGGTCTATTTCCGCATGGGCAACGCGCGGCATCGTTTCGCTTATTGCCGTTGTGTTTGCGGTAACCATGCTCTATTTCCCTTGCCAGAATTACTACAACGAAACACGTCAGCTTCAGCAGCTCCAAGCTGAATACGATGCGCTTCAGGAATACAATACCCAGATGCAAAATCAGGTTGATTACCTCAATACCGATGAAGGCATTGAGGATTATGCTCGCTCCGAGTTGGGATGGATACGTCCGGGAGAACATGTTGTGTCGGTTGAAGGAGTAACCCCTTCAACCGACACTTCGCGCTCAAACGATCGCGTCTACGCCATTCCCGCTGGTAGCGTGGCAGCTCCCGACACGTGGTATTCCGGCTTTTTGGATGTGATCTTTGGCTATGGCCACTAATTCAAAACGTATTGCAGCTTTCGACATCGGCACGGTAACGTGCCGATTGCTATTGGCAGAGGTTCAAGATGGCGTGCTTCATGAGCTTGAGCGCCGTTGTGTTATAACCAACCTTGGTGTTGGTGTCGATAAAACGGGCGTCCTCCAGGAAGATGCTATTCAGCGTGTGGTTGCACAAATTGGCGAATACATCGAAATTGTAGATAGCTATCGCACCGAACAGCAACCCGAAATCCCCATCGTGGCTGTTGCTACCAGCGCTTCGCGCGATGCGAAGAATTCCGACGCTTTGGTGGGGAAGTTGCACGATTTGGGCGTAGAGCTTTCCGTTATAGAAGGCGAACGCGAGGCGGCTCTTTCGTTTCGTGGCGCTTCGCGCGGGTACGAAGGTGAAAACCTTCTGGTTGCCGATATCGGTGGCGGCTCCACCGAGGTGGTGCTGGGCGTTGGCGATGAAGCTCCGAAGTTGGCGTATTCGTTCAACGTTGGATGCCGCCGTATGACGGAGCGCTTCTATGTTTCCGATCCTCCGGCTGAACCTGAATTGGCGCAGGCTCGCACTTGGGTTCAACACGAATTCAAGCCTTTTTTCGAACATGCGAAAAACAAGGGGATTGCAATCGACCGTATAGTTGCGGTGGCGGGCACGGCAACCAGCGTGGTTTCCATGGACAAGAAGATGGAAGTGTACGATTCTTCTTTGGTTGATGGCGTTACGGTTTCAAATGAAACCTTGGACTGCCTGTACCGCCAGCTATCCAGCATGCCCCTTGCAGACCGCAAACACGTAGTGGGTCTTCAGCCTGAACGCGCTTCGGTTATTGTTGCCGGCTTGGGCATTTTACTTGAAGTGCTTGTGGCAGCAGATTGCAAATCCTTCACAGTTAGTGAATCGGACATCCTTCAAGGTTTGATCCTTGGTGCCTATGAACAGGGGAAATAAACAAATCTTGCTTATTGACCAAGGTTTGTTCACCAAAGAGCTTTCATGGGAATAATCCTTAATCGTGCGTTACGGATTATTTTTGCTATGATGGTAGCGCTTGCCCGTTAGGGGTAACACGGGAGCGTGGTGGAATTGGCATACACAGCGGACTTAAAATCCGCCACCTTCGGGTTTGTGGGTTCGAGTCCCACCGCTCCTACCAGTTCTGAATTCAGCAGTGCCCCGTTTTAGCGGGCACTCGGTTATAAACGAAAGCGTTGAAGATGACAGACATCGCACCTTACATGCAGGATCCCAAGATCGTCCAAAACATCAAGGATTTCGAGGCATACTGCAAGACAGAAGATGCATCTGCCCAAACGGGATCGCCCGCGCTGTTCGAATCGTACCTGAGCCGCTACGCGGACAAAGTCGGCGACATCATCAACACGTTCATTCCTGCGGGTAGCCACCCCGATATGGACAAGTACCTGTACGCTCCGCTTATGAAGTACAGCCAAAACGGTGGCAAGCGTCATCGTCCTCTTATCTGCGTTGCGGCATGTGCTGCGGTAGGTGGCGATATCCGTCGCGCATTTTCCGCCGCTGCCGCTATCGAACACTTCCATACGGCCGCTCTTATTCACGACGATATTGCCGATGAGGCGTCGTTGCGCCGTGGCGAGCCTTGCATGCACCTTACTCAGGGCGAAGGTCTTGCCATCAACGCGGGCGACTTGGCCCTGTCCATCGTAAACGGCATCGTTATGCGCGACCCGTTGCTTTCCGACTCCATGAAGGTGCGCGTTGCCATCGAGCTGGTTTCCATGGCCCAGAGCACGGTGGAAGGCCAAGCTCTTGATATCGGTTGGGCTCGTGATGGTCGCTACGACATCACTCCGGAAGATTATCTGGTTATGGCAACGCACAAAACCGCGCACTATTCCGGCGCGGTTCCTCTGGCTGTTGGCGCTATGGTTGGCGGCGGTACGGAAGAGCAGGTTGAAGCTCTTCGTGCTTATGGTTTGGATACTGGCCTTGCGTTCCAGATTCAGGACGACTTGCTTAACCTGGTTGGCACCAAGGAAGCGAAAGAAAAAGACTATCGCAGCGATATTACTGAAGGCAAGCGCACGCTTGTTGTGGTTCATGCGCTGCAGAACACCACAAAGCGGGAACGCTTGGTAGAGATTCTTTCCTCTAAGGAAACGGATCCGGCAATTCTCGAGGAAGCGGTTTCCATCATGCGTGAGGCTGGCAGCATCGATTATGCGCGCGCTTATGCAGAGAAGCTAACCGCCAATGCTCAGGAGCGCCTTGCGAAAATCCTGCCCGAATCGAAGATGCGCGACCTTTTAGCGTCGATGGCAGATTGGTTCGTTGATCGACTTAAGTAGTGAAGCATATGGATCCTATTAAGAAAAACGATTCCGGCGCTGCAGTTGAAGATGTGCAGCACAGGCTCGTAAAGGCTGGCTACCTGGCTGAAGACCAGGTAACGGGCACCTTTGGTGCCGAAACGGAAAACGCTGTTTTGTCGCTGTGCCGTGATTGCGGCATCGAACCGCGCGCCGAGGTAGACAACGCTGTTTGGACCAAATTGGTTGACGCGTCGTTCGAATTGGGCGACCGCAACCTGTTCTTGCGCGTTCCGTTCTTCCACGGTGCCGATGTGCGTACGCTCCAGGAAGCTCTTTCCGCGCTGGGCTTTTCTTGCGGTATTGCCGATGGTATTTTTGGCGTCCATACGGAAGATGCGCTGCGTCGTTTCCAGCTGAACATGGGCTTGCCCACTGACGGCATTGCCGGTGCATTCACGTTTCGCGCGCTTTTGCACCTGCAGCATTCTTGGAAGGGCAAGGATTCCTTCAGCCCCGTTCCCCGTTTGGGCTTTGCCCGCGCGGCTCAGGTGCTCGAATCGAACCTTATCTGCCTTTTCGGCACATCGGAATTCACCCGTTCGGTTGCTGCTCGTATGTCGAACTTGGCGCTTGCCACTACTCCAGCATCGAAGGTTACCAGCGCCGATTCGTTGCTGGTTGCTCCCGATGAAAGCATGTATTTCGTGCAAATTTTGGTTGGCAACGAAAAGCCCGCTTCCACGGTTCCTACGGTAGATTTCGTAGACGAAGAAAGCCTTCCCGACCGTGTTGGTCAGGCTCTTATGGCAACGGAAGGCCATCAGCGCCGTATTGCCGTTCGCCTGCCTGAAGAGGGCTGGGAAGACGCTGGCGCCGATCGTTCGGCTCAGCATTACGCCATTGTTTTGCTCGATGCGCTTTGCTCCGGTTTGGTTATTGCGGAGCAGCGATAGCGTTGGTTTTCGTTTGCTATACTGAGGACGCATAGGCAATTGAGCAGAAAGGCGTCCATGGAAGCATCAGCTCTTATTCTTGCTGCGGGTGCAGGTACCCGCATGAAATCATCTAAACCAAAGGTGGCTCACCAGATTTTTGGTAAGCCCCTTGTTCGTTGGGTCGTCGATGCCGCGCATGCTGCGGGCATCGATTCCGTTGTTGGCGTGGTGGGCCACGGCAGGGAACAGGTAGAGCCTCTCCTTACCGACGTAACCACGGTTGTTCAGGAAGAGCAACTGGGTACCGCCCATGCGGTTCTTGCCGCTCGTGGTGCGCTCGAAGGCCGCACCGGTTCTCTGGTGGTGCTTACGGGTGATTCCCCGCTGGTACGCGCCGAAACCATCGCCGAGCTTGTTCGCACGCGCGAAGAGGCTAACGCTGCCGTGGTTGTTCTGACCATGGAAGCGGAAAACCCCACGGGCTATGGCCGCATTATCCGCGATGTGGCAGGCGACGTTCAGGAAATCGTTGAGCAGAAAGACTGCACGCCTGAACAGGCGGCGGTTACGGAATGCAATTCCGGTTTCTATTGCTTCGACATCGAAACCCTGTTTGCTGCGCTGGAAGAAGTTTCCACCGACAATGCGCAGGGCGAATACTATCTTACCGATGTTTTGGGCATTGCCCGCAACCAGGGCAAGCGCGTTCTTGGCTTGAAAGCCGAAGACGCATCCGAATGCCTGGGCGTTAATTCCCGCCGCCAGCTTGCAGAAGCCACCAAGGTGCTGCAGCAGCGCATCAACGGCATGCATATGGACAACGGTGTAGCCATCATGGATCCCGCCACTACGTGGATCGGCCCTGACGTAACCATCGAGCCCGATGTTGAGATTTTGCCCATGACCTTCCTTATGGGTGCTACCTCCATTGCCACCGGCAGCGTTGTTGGCCCCAATTCCCGCCTTACCGACACTACGGTGGGAGCTAATTGCCAGGTCGAAGAAACCGTGGCTATCGAAACCGTTCTTGACGCTGATGTTACGTGCGGTCCTCGTGCGTATCTGCGTCCTGGCACGCACATGTGCGAAGGCTCCAAGGCGGGCACGCACGTGGAAATCAAGAAATCTACCATCGGCAAGGGCAGCAAGGTGCCGCACTTGAGCTACATCGGCGACACCACTATGGGTGAAGGCGTTAACATTGGCGCCGGCAGCATCACCTGCAATTACGATGGCGAAAAGAAATGGCCTACCACCATCGGCGACAACTGCTTTGTTGGCAGTGACGTAATGATGGTTGCTCCGGTAACGCTGGGGGAAAACTCCCTTATCGGAGCCGGATCTGTTATCACCAAAGACGTATCTGCGGGGGCCCTTGGTTTGGGCCGTGCCCGCCAAACGGAAATTGAGCATTGGAACGAGAGGAAGAAGAACTAATGAGCAACATGACCAAGACCATGGCGGTATTCGCCGGGTCAACCTGTCCCGAGCTGGCTGAGGATATTGCCACTGCGCTGGGCACCACGCTCGGCAACGTGAAGCTCGAGAAGTTCTCGAACGGTGAAATTTACGCACGTTATCTTGAGAGTGTTCGTGGCGCAGACGTATTCATCGTACAGTCCACTTCCACGCCTAACGTTAACGAAGCAGTAATGGAGCTGCTTATTATGGCCGACGCGGCAAAGCGCGCTTCTGCTCGTACCGTTAACGCCGTTGTTCCTTGCTATGGCTATGCTCGTCAGGACCGCAAGGCTGCTGCACGTGAGCCTATTACGGCTAAGCTGGTTGCCAACATCATGACTGCTGCTGGTATTGACCGCACCATTACCATCGACCTGCATCAGGGCCAGATCCAGGGCTTCTTTGATACTCCGGTAGATCACCTGACCGCGCTGCCCATCTTTGCCGATTACTTCCGCAAGAAGAACATCGACACCGAAAAGCTCTGCGTAGTAAGCCCTGATGTTGGCCGCGCTAAGGCTGCAAAGAAGCTTTCCGACATGCTTCATTCCGACCTGGCTATCATGCACAAGGGCCGTCCTGGTCATAACAAGGCTGAAATCACGGCACTTATCGGCGACGTTAATGGCAAAATCTGCATCGTTAACGACGACATGATTGATACCGCTGGTACCCTTTGCGCTGCTGTTGCCACGTTGAAGCAGAAGGGCGCTGAAAAGGTATATGTATGCGCTACGCATCCTATTTTCAGCGGTCCTGCTTACGAGCGCATTGAAAACTCCCAGATCGACGAGCTGGTAGTTTGCAACACCGTTGCTGTTCCTCAGGAAAAGCAGACCGGCAAGATCAACGTAATTTCCGTTGCTCCGCTTTTGGCTCGTGCCATCAACAACGTATACGACAACAAGTCGGTTGCTTCGCTGTTCGACCCAGAGTTTGCCCTGTAAGACATGCGCGTAGTAGTTGGCCTGGGCAACCCAGGGGAAGAATACGCGCATACGCGCCATAACGCGGGCTTTGAGGTGGTAGACCTTTTGGCCAGCGAATGGGGCGTAACCTACTGGAAGAACACCTGCGGTGCTTTGGTGGGTGAAGGCAAGCTGCGCCATTCCGATGGCAGTATTGAAAAGGTTATTTTGGCGAAGCCCCAGAGCTTCATGAACCTTTCCGGCGGGCCTACGTCGAAGCTGTGCAAGGAATACGATTGCCCGGTTGAAGAGCTTATTGTTATCCATGATGAGCTTGATATCAACCCAGGCACCGTGAAGGTTAAGAAGGGCGGTGGGCATGCAGGTCATAACGGCCTGAAGTCCATCATCGAAAAGTGCGGTTCACGCGATTTTTTGCGTGTGCGTACTGGCATCGGCCGCCCTCCCGGAAGGATGAGCGTGGTAGATTTCGTGCTTGGCACCCCGAAAAAGGATGCAAAGGACGATTTCGACCAGGCATGCCAGCGAGCTGCTGAAGCAGTTGAATCGCTGCTGGAAAAGGGCCTGGCAAGAACGCAGGATGTGTTCAATCAGCATTAATGAAAAACCCGACCGCGAAAGCGGTCGGGTTTTTTTGTTGCATGAAAATGCTGGAGGGCAAGGTGGCGGTGGGTTGGGGTTTCAGCTGAGGCGCGGGGGTATTGGCGCTGGGTTGGAGCGTATTCGGAGTATCAGCAAAAGAGGCGTTGTGTGGGAAATCTGATGTACACCCAAAACGTTTGAATGGATTATGCTCCAAACGGGTGGTGCAAAGCGCTTTCGCGTAAGGGTGAATGTGTATTTGAGCTGCTCGAACGCTGTTCGATGCGAATCATTGATTTAGGGTGTTCGCACGGCGGAAACCCATTTCCTCTTACCGTCTTAGCTGGCAGCTAGGGCGCATCGAGTGGCGCATGGGGTAGGATAAGGAAAAGAAAAAGAGCCTATGAAAAGGCTCTTTGCTGAGTCAATCGAATTCCCCCTACGGGGTGATGCTCCCGAAAGAGCAGCATTTTTGGCTTAGCCGTATTTTGACTCACAGTGTCGATGTAACTGGTAATCGACAAGGCGAGTTTAGCACAGCGCGAAGGAGCTAGACAACATGAACCTGAGAAATTACCCTGGGTCGTTCAATATTGGTCTTGACCTTGGTCCCGCGTCGGCTGGCTGGTCGGTAGTGGACAGTGAGGGAAAACTCTTTCATTTCAAGAAAAAACCAACATGGGGAAGTCGTTTGTTTGATAGTGCGCAGACTGCCTCGGAGGCACGTATGCATCGCGGTCAGCGTCGACGTTATGTGCGTCGCCGTTGGCGCCTCAACTTGTTGCAGGCACTGTTTACTGAGGAGATGGAAAAGGTTGACCCTGGGTTCTTTATGAGGCTCAACCATTCCCGAACCGTTGAGGGCGATCCTATCTTCACCAAGGACTTTACCAAGAAGGACTATTACAAGCGTTTTCCTACCATCTATCACTTGCGTGCGCACCTTATGGAAACCGACGATCCGGCCGATCTCCGTTTGGTTTACTTGGCTATTCATAACATCGTTAAGCACCGTGGCAACTTCCTGCGTCAGGAGGAAAAGCTTACGGCAAAAATCGCAAACACCTCGGAAGCACTTGGGAAGCTTTCTGTCTCGCTAAAAGAATGGTGCGATTCGAGGGGATATAGCGTCGGAAAGGTTGATGAGGAAGCAATCGCGGCAGTTTTAGCAGACGAACGCATATCGCGTTCTCAAAAAGCAAAGAATGTGACATTGCTTATCTCCGTTGATACAGGCGACAGTAAGGCAAACGCGAAGCTCGCTAAGGCGTTGGCGAATGCTATCGTGGGTCTCCAAGCTGAGTTCAAAGACCTATTTGGCGATTTTGAGTGTGAAGCAACCAAGCTCAATCTTTCTGAAGAGGAGAAGCTCGAAGCGCTTCAGGCGGCGTGTCCCGATGATAGCGCGGAGCTGCTTGAAGCTGTATGTGGTGCGTATTCTGCGTATGTGCTCCAGGGTTTGCTTTCATATGCGGAGGGGCAGACCATTTCGCATAATATGATAAAAAAGTACGATTGCTACGCGGAAGATCTGGAGTGCCTTAAAGCCTTGGTTCGCGACTATTTGCCGAAGACGAAGGGCGATGACGGACTCAAGCCATTTGACCGGTTTTTTCGTGGCGTCACTTATCATGATTTGGATAAGAGTGATCTCTCGCGCGACTACGATGCGTCAAAAGCCAAAGGCTATACCGCCTATAACTTGCATAAACTTTCGTACGACGAATTCAGAAAAGAAGTTGAAAAGCTGCTAAAGGGCACAGGTGCTCAGGACGATGAGCGCTATATCACCATGATGGATGCGTTTGAGAAGCAGCGTTTCTTGCGTCGCTTGAAGACGAGTGATAACGGGGCAATCTACTATCAGCTGCACTTGGAAGAGTTGCAGGCGATTCTTGAAAATCAAGGTCGTTTCTATCCCTTCCTTAAACAAGAGGCAAGCAAGATAGAAAGCCTGGTTACCTTCCGGATCCCCTACTACGTGGGTCCGCTTACGTCTAAAAACGCTGCAAAGGATGCTCACAACAAGAACCGTTTTCAGTGGTCGGAGCGCAAGCCGGGTATGGAGGATGCGGTTATCACGCCGTGGAACTGGGAAAGCGTTATCGATAAGAATCGGAGCGCGGAGAACTTTATTATGCGCATGACGGGGGATTGCACATACTTGGCGGGCGAGAAAGTACTGCCCAGGCATTCCTTGCTCTACGAGGAGTTCTGCGTACTCAATGAACTAAACGGCGTTCGTTTCACTAATGACGGCGATAATTGGCACCGCCTGGATTCCGAGCAGCGTGCAGGCATTATTCGCGATTTGTTCCATAAGAAGCGCAGTGTGAAGTATGCAGACATTGCCGCCTGGCTTGTGCGGATGGGCTATCTTGAGAGAACTCCTCAGGTGCGCGGCGGACAGGGTGAAAGCGGCTTGGAATCAAAGATGAGCTCGTACCTCTTGTTTGCTAAGGATGTTTTCGGCGTTGACGAGCTTGATGAAGCGCTATTCCCTGCCATTGAGCAGATCATTTTGTGGAACACGCTGTTTGAGGATCGCTCGATTTTTGAAGAAAAGCTCCGTGATGAATTCGGGCCTAACGGCAACGGCATGCTCAATGACGAGCAGATAAAGAAATGCAAAAAACGCCTTTCGGGATGGGGTAGGCTTTCCGAAAAGTTTCTTACCGGAATCAAGGTCACTACGCAGGGTGGTCGCCAGGTGGGCATCATGGATGTGCTTCGCGAGGGTAGTCCGAACTCCGAGCGCCGCCAGGGCGAAGCTTTGGTGATGATGGAGGTTCTTCATGACAACACTCTTGGCTTCCAGAAAAAAATCGACGAGGTAAACCGTGCGTACTATGCGCAAAACGTCAAAGCGATGGGTGTAAACGAACTTCCCGGCTCGCCCGATATTCGCCGTAGCATTAACCAAGCTATTCGCATTGTTGACGAAATTGTAAAGATTGCTGGCCATGCGCCCGACAACATCTTTATTGAGGTCACGCGCGACGAGGACGAAAAGAAGAAAGGGAAGCGTACTGTCAAGCGCTGGGACCGTATAGAAGCGGCACTCAATGCATTCAGGGCCGAGGGCGGCGACCTTGCAGTTATGGGCGATTTCAAGCGGCTTAAGAACGCAGAAGCCGATTTGGGCGAACGACTCACTTTGTATTTGTTGCAAAATGGCAAATGCCTGTATTCAGGCCGCGCTATTGACCTCGAGGCGCTTATGGCGGGATCGGGTGAGTATGAAGTCGACCATATTGTCCCGCGTGCATTTATTAAGGACGATAGCCTCGACAACAAGGCGTTGGTGTATCGTTCCGAAAATCAACGAAAAACCGATCAACTTTTGATTGACGAGAACGTTCGCCAAAAGATGGGCGAAACATGGAAGCAGCTTCATGACGCGAAAATGATTAGCGACAAGAAGTATAACAACCTGATGCGACTCACCGTTACCGAAGGAGCAATGAAGGGCTTTATTGCTCGCCAGCTGGTTGAGACAAGTCAGATAGTAAAGATGACAAAGGCGTTGCTTGAAGCGCGTTATGGCGATGCGGGGACGAGGATCGTCCCTGTTAAGGCAAGCATGTCCCACAACCTTCGTGAAGTGGCGGGCCTGGTTAAATGCCGTGAAGCCAATGATTTCCATCATGCGCATGACGCGTATCTGGCGTGCCGCATGGGCTTGTTTATCCAGAAGCGTTACCCAGGGATTTACGAGAATCCCATTGGTTATGCGCATGCCATGAAAAAGTATGTTCTTGAGCAGTCGGAGCTGTTCAAGAAGACTCGCCGGATGCCTGGATCTGCCGGCTTAATTGTGGATAGCTTTATGACGGCGGGGTTCGATCCCGAAACTGGCGAGATGTTCGAAGATGCCTGGGCTGGCAACGATGAAACTAAGCGTTACAAGAAAAAGCGCTATGACGATGCATGGAATGCGGCTGCGGAGGTGGAGAGCATTCGTTGTGCACTCAACTACCGACAGTGTTATGTCTCGAGGATGCCCTACGAAGATTCGGGCAAGTTCTGGGACGCGAACCCGATTTCAAAGAGAAGCAATCCCAAGCTTGCGCTTAAAAAAGCCCTCGACCCTGCGTGCTTTGGCGGCTACAACACAAAGACAGCGGCGTATTTCTTTATATATGAGGTTACTGATAAAAAAGGTATGACCGGGCTACGAATAGCTCAGATGCCCATTTTCATGAAAGCTAAATGCGAGAGCGATAATGCTGCTTTTGAGAAATATTGCCAAGATCTGGAAAGCGGAAGTAGGGTTTCCTTTACTCGAATCGTTATTCCAAGGCTGTTGAAATGGCAACTCGTCGAAATCGATGGAAGCCTTTTGCGCATTAATGCGGAAGAGGAGATGAAATCTGCGTCTCAGTTGGCGTTTTCGCAAGAAGAGCTTGAAAGAATCCTACTTGTCTGTACAGACGGCTATCTTGACGCTGACGTTAATCGATCTGTCTATATGGCAATTGCGAAAGCGCTCGAAAGGGCAAAATGCCCTATGTTGACGAAAGATCTGGATCTTGCGGGCAGATTCGATGCATTTTGCGGTCTTGCTGTGGCTGATCAGAAGGATTTATTAAAAAAGATCCTTCTTCTCTGCAGGGGAAATAAGCAGTCCTCTCCAATTAATCTTTCGTCTGTTGGCGGAAAGAAGAAGGCAGGACATCTCCGCCCAGCTCGTTATAAAGTGCCCGATGGAATGGTACTCATCGACCAATCCGTAACGGGCATGTTCGAGAGGAGGACCCGTGTCGGGGTTTAGAAACATTGTAATATCTAGTCCCTGCAAGCTGCAGTATAAGGGCGGCTATATGGTTGTGCGCCGCGAGGACGACACCGCAAAAATACATCTTTCTGAAGTGTCGTCTGTCGTCTTGCAGTCTAATCAGGTGTTTGTGAGCGCCTATCTGCTTTCCGAATTGGCCAAAGCTAAGGTCACATTTGTCGTTTCGGACGAAAAGTGTGATCCCATCGGGCAGTATCTTCCGCTCTATGGCGCTCACAACACCAGTAAGCGCATTGCTGAGCAGATCGAATGGGGCGAGCCAGTAAAGAAACGCGTGTGGCAGCGCATTGTGCGCGATAAGATAACGCACCAAGCAGACGTACTGCATGCACGTGCGCGCGAGGAGCAGGGTGGCCTTTTGCGGAGGATTGTTCCGGAGGTGCGCTCGGGTGATACCACGAATCGTGAAGGACACGCTGCCCGCGTGTATTTCAATGCGCTTTTTGGTTCGGACTTTTCGCGGGACGACGATACGCCCCTCAACGCCGCCCTCAATTATGGCTATGCCATTATTTTGTCGAGCATCAATCGCGAGATTGCTGCGCGGGGCTATCTTACCCAGATTGGCATTTGCCACCGCAACGAGTTTAACCAGTTCAATCTGGGCTGTGATTTCATGGAGCCATTTAGACCGCTTGTCGACCGGGTTGTGCTCGATAATTTCACCGGTGATTTCACCAAAGGGACCAAGCTATTGCTGGTCGATATCCTTAACCAGGGAATTGCGTATCGTGGCGGCACCTACCGTGTTGGCTCGGTTATTTCCCTCTATGTAGCCGATTGCTTTAAGGCCCTAGGGCGAAAACTATCGATCGATGAGATTGAGTCTTTTGGTGTCGTATGAACGCTAGTGAAAGGTCTAGATATATGCGGTTGCTGGTCTTTTTTGATTTGCCGGTTGATACGCCAGCGCAACGGAAAGCATATAGGCTATTTCGCAAATTTCTTCTGAAAGATGGCTATTTGATGCTTCAGGAATCGGTGTACGCAAAGTTGGTTGTTAACGATGGTGCTGCTGGCAATGCGGTCCAAAGGCTTCGTAAAAACCGTCCTCCTTCTGGCCTGGTTCAGGTTCTACGCGTGACAGAGGCTCAATTTTCCACGATGGAGTACATCGCGGGAAGCAGGGATGCTTATGACGAAGTGGATACGATGGAAGAGCTGTTGGTGCTATGAAATTAGTCTTTGCGGGTTTGGAGCATCCTGTCGAGTTGGCGGCAGGGGAGGTCGCGGTTCTGCAGGTTGAGAATTCGGCATTGTTTGCTCGCTTTGCGAATTCGTTGCAGTCGGAGTTGGGAAGCCAGGCATCCGAACCATATTCCCTATGGGATGGGGAAGAAGAAATTAAACCCGGCGATGCCTTGATGGTTGTCCCCGATGCCTTGAATCTGCCTTGGGGCAATAGGGCATTTTTGACAGCTGTTACCAAGAGAGTGGAACGCGAGTTCTTGGAAGACGAGGATTTGCGAATGCGGATAGAGTCTGCCCAGCGGGCAATTGAGGGGTATCTAAACGGGTTGAGCTTAGGTTTTAACTCTGATTTGGGTTTTGGCATAGAATGGGACCTAAAGCGCTATCTCAAGTTTCTTGGGTTCGGTGCAGTGACGCAAGAAGACAAACCGTACCTTGATAATCTATTAAATTTTCTTTCATTTGCTCTTGACGCTGGTTGCAAGAAGGCAATTGTTTTCGTTAATCTCAAAACTTTTTTGACGAAAAAAGAGATTCAGATGCTATATGATCATGTTTTTTTCCTCAAAAGTAGCTTGTTACTTTTGGAGAACAAGCCAGATTCCATATCATATGAACATGAACGAAAACTAACCGTTGACCTGCAATTTCTAGAGTATTGAAAGATATATGCAGTTAGATTGAACGTCTTGTCACAGTAGAGAATTTGCCTCAATGGTTTTGGAGCAGTGTCGATCTAACTGGTAATCAAACAATATCCTCTGGTTGGCTCTATGCCCCTATGTTTTGGAGCAGTGTCGATCTAACTGGTAATCAAACAGACAACTCGCTTGGCGCTTGCCTGGCACGTTTTGGAGCAGTGTCGATCTAACTGGTAATCAAACCAAGGGTCTCTTGGAAGGTGTCTTCATAGAGTTTTGGAGCAGTGTCGATCTAACTGGTAATCAAACTAGCCACCCGGCAGTTGCACAACCTCTCCCGTTTTGGAGCAGTGTCGATCTAACTGGTAATCAAACAGATGCTCAGAGATGGGCTTTTATTCCTAAGTTTTGGAGCAGTGTCGATCTAACTGGTAATCAAACCTGCAATTCAGCAGAGTGTCGCTTGACCTGTTTTGGAGCAGTGTCGATCTAACTGGTAATCAAACTAGGTTGGCGATAGCGCCCTTCAGGACGGTGTTTTGGAGCAGTGTCGATCTAACTGGTAATCAAACAAGCCCAGCTGCCGAACTTCATGCCGAACGGTTTTGGAGCAGTGTCGATCTAACTGGTAATCAAACGCATGATCCCGTGGCAGACAACAAGGTTATGTTTTGGAGCAGTGTCGATCTAACTGGTAATCAAACCGACCACATCGACAGGGACTTGCCCGTCTGTTTTGGAGCAGTGTCGATCTAACTGGTAATCAAACTCGGGACGAACGCGAAGTGCATGTGCGGCTGTTTTGGAGCAGTGTCGATCTAACTGGTAATCAAACTCCAGTCCGTGAGGGCATCGGGTTTTCCCGGTTTTGGAGCAGTGTCGATCTAACTGGTAATCAAACATGACACAGGCGCTTAAGACGTTGAACCTGTTTTGGAGCAGTGTCGATCTAACTGGTAATCAAACTTGAGCCACCCACAGCTTGCGACCTACTGCGTTTTGGAGCAGTGTCGATCTAACTGGTAATCAAACATGCCCTTTTTGGTCGCTTTAGCTTCCTCGGTTTTGGAGCAGTGTCGATCTAACTGGTAATCAAACAAGAGTCTCACAGCGGTTTTGTCGAAGCACGTTTTGGAGCAGTGTCGATCTAACTGGTAATCAAACCAATTCATGATGCTGTGCCTGGATTCGCTTGTTTTGGAGCAGTGTCGATCTAACTGGTAATCAAACTTGACGTTTGTCGTAGGTGCCCAAATATTGTTTTGGAGCAGTGTCGATCTAACTGGTAATCAAACCCAGCCGCGTGCGTCGCGGGCAGGCTCATCGTTTTGGAGCAGTGTCGATCTAACTGGTAATCAAACCGCCGTTTAGTTGGGCGATTCAGTCCCGCGGTTTTGGAGCAGTGTCGATCTAACTGGTAATCAAACAGACGTACTTCCCGCACCTGTCACACTTGTGTTTTGGAGCAGTGTCGATCTAACTGGTAATCAAACCCGTCCTCGTTGGTGAAGTAGCCGTAGAACGTTTTGGAGCAGTGTCGATCTAACTGGTAATCAAACCGCCCGGTTTTCACACATTCCCACAGCCCCGTTTTGGGGCAGTGTCGATCTAACTGGTAATCAAACATCGCGTTGCTCTGGAAAGCGTCCTTGATGGTTTTGGAGCAGTGTCGATCTAACTGGTAATCAAACTGTCTCCCTCTTCGAACACTATCCCACCTGGTTTTGGAGCAGTGTCGAACTGACTGGTAATCAGGTTTCTTGCAAGAAGGCTTAAGATTCGTTACGGCAAGAACGGCGCACGCTGTGCCTTATGTGGAAGGCGAAAAGTTGCAGTCGAAATCCCCGTTGAAGAGATCAAAACGATAACCGTGGTCGACTGATTGAACCGTTTTAGACCCCGTTTCGTGGAATCCATGCAAGAACGGGGGTTTGTTTCCGTCTATAAGCCGTTTTCAGAGTCGATCGACTGAAGAAGCATCTTCTTTCATACAGCTGTGTAAGATTGTGGATAACCCAACGATGAAGCCCGCCGAGACACGCATTCCGTGCTTCCTGCGTACGCGGGGATGATTCTGGCCTAGTAGAAAGGTGTTGAAATGCCAGCATTAGCAACCGTTACCAAAACGGGGAACAGTGCCACAATCGTTCTTCCGTCAGAGCTGCGGAGGGCGAACGGTATCCATATTGGCGATCAGGTCGAGTTAGTTTCCCGTCCCGATGGGATTATCGAGTTGAGGAAGGTGAAGGAGGGGAAGGACGGGCAGCAAGCATTCAAGGAAGCCCTTGATTTCTTTAAGTCGGTTGAATGCAATCCATGGCCAGGTGATTGCAGCAAGGAGTCTGACCGCGATCTGATGGGGGAGCGCTATGTCGATTAGCAATCGTTGATGGCTCGTTGACTTCAATGATCTGCCTGATATTGCATCGGACGCGAGAAAGGGGTTTCATGGCATGCAATTCTTTTCTATGCTGCAGAAGGAAATAGCGATGTGAAACTCAATGATTCGGCTATCGCTTTTAAAGACATATAGCGCTCCTCGCATATGCGGGGATGATCCCTCGTTACCAAGAAGCTCGGTAATTACTGATACTCAGACTAAGGTGGCACCATGAAATGCGAGATAGCTAATATTGAAGAATTCCCGACAGATGAATACGGGATGCCGTTCTTTCCAAATGGCATGATCGAGGACGGAAACCTATATGTTCTCCCTGACGGTCGTTATCTACCGTGTGGTGTCTATACGACTCCAGACGGTGGCTCGCTTATCTACGAGCCAAGCGAACTTAGCTTTTTCGGTCAGATGCTAGAGCAGTTCAAATAAGCATGTCGATAGATTCTTCCAACAGCCGTCCACCAGGGCGGCTTTTTCATTTCGGAAAGCAGGTAACGAATGGGCGGACGAGGTAGCAGCAGCGCATCGGCAGCGTCTGGCGGCGCAGCAAAGGGCGAGAAGAAGACGGCCAGCGTCAACGCCGACAAACACAGGAAGTACCTTGCTGGCGAGCTCGGAACGAGGGTCTCCAAGAACGACGAGTTCATGATGAAGACCGTGTTCCCAGGCATGAACTACAACAAGGTGCGGCGCTCCAAGTCCGGAACCTACGCATACGCTGACCGGGTGTCCAAGGACGGCGAGCGCATCAACGTCATAGTTTCAGCCGACAACATCAAGGTGCTCCCCGCATACGCGATGTGATCCCTGCGATTGAGGCGGCGGGACTCGAACCTGCGCGGGCGGTGCTCACGAGTTCTCGAGACACGCACGTCTGCCGGTTCCGCCACGTCCCTGTGGTGTAATCGCTTTGTACCCAGCGGGAGCCCAGGCAACCTGAGCCAGGGTAGCCCGAGGGGGTGCTTGTTATTGACTCTTCTATTCGCTTGTCATTTGTCGGGCGATCCTATCAGTGAACGGTCCATCAAGCAGTGTGACATCTGCGGTGTTGAGCGGCATTAGGGATTCGCTATTTGCCGATAAGCCTTCGCTACGAAACCTCGGGAAAGAATCGGGCTGCTAACTGGCGTTCGGTTTCCCTGCCACTGCTGTCGGCGCCAATGTTAATTGCTTCAAAATGCTACATGCCCATTGTGGGCGTGATTCTTTAAATCAGAGGGCCAGCGTTCCGGTTTGCCGTTGGCCGTGTTATACTGCCGAAGCCATCATCCCCATGTCGTGGCTATAAAAGGAAGCCTGAAAAATGGCTTCCTTTTGTTCTTTTTGTGCTCAGTTTCCCCTGTTCCGCGGAATACCCAGGGAATTATTTTGTACACCTGGGAATTGTGAATTCCGTATCGTTGTCGTTAACAAAACGAAGCATTAACGCACAACGGAAGGAAACGATAGCCATGGTTACCATCATTATTCTTGCCCTGTTGATATACGGCATTTTCCAGTTCACGAAGTACTTGATGGGCGCCACGGTAAACCATGCCCAATCGCATATTGCGGGAAGTTGGGGGTGGCAAAACCTCAATCCCGAGCCGAGTGGCGATCTTATCACCTTCACCAAATCCGTTACGGCATTCGTGCTCGCTCTGCTTCTGTTTTCGATCTTCTTTTCGTAATCCCGTTATTCCCACGCCGCTTTGGCGTGGGAAAGCGTTGAGGTTCGCCGAAAGGGTCTTCGTCGCTAGGTTCGGGAGTCGGATCGGTGACGTTGACCGTGTAGGTAGTCTCGGGAACCGAGAAGCTGCTTGTTTCGGGTGCGTTGAGCTCGCATGAATGCCCGTCTGCATCTCGCGGCTATCAAACACGCTAAAGCCACATCCATTCAGCATATCCTGTTGCTTTGGTAAAATTTGAACGTTTCGCATGCGCTCTTCTGATGTCTGCCTGGCACCGAAATCGACTTCGGCGCATTTATCAGCGCGTGCATAAACTTCCTTATTGTTGCCTTCGTCATATTCCTGTTTATAAAGGCGGTGAACAAGGAGCAGGATCTTGGCGATAAGATTGCTAAGAAGGAAAAGGAAGAAGAAAAGCCTACTCCTGCCTGCCCGTTCTGTTTGGAGGAAGTTAAGGAGGGCGCAACGCGCTGCCCTCATTGCGCGGGCACGTTCGACGGCCCGGCAAAGTCCGAATAGCAGTTCTGTTTAAGCGGCGGGTTTGGCCCGTTACTTTTCATTAGGTGGAAACTATGGATCGCATTCAAAGCGAATTGGCGCAGTCTATTGCAGCTGCGGCTCATAAAGGTCAGGTGGACAAAGCAGGAAAACCCTACATCGAACATCCTGCTCATGTTGCAGCTAGCGTACAGGGCGATGCTGCCAAAGCCGTTGCTTGGTTGCATGATGTGGTTGAAGATACCCCGCTTACGTTTGCAGATCTTCGGGAAAGAGGAGTTGCGCCCGAAGTTATCGAAGCGTTAAAGCTGCTTACCCACGATGAATCGGTGCCGTACCTCGAATATGTTCGCTCCATTAAGCCGAACCCGCTCGCACGTGCGGTGAAACTTGCCGATTTGCGTCACAACAGCGACCTATCCAGGCTTCCGCGCATCACCGAAAAAGACCAACGTCGCGCAGAGAAGTACGCAAAGGCTATTGCCGTCCTTGAGGGGGAGGGGCCTGAGGGATGGATTGATGGGCGGGGGCCTGAAGGTTCGAATTGATGGGCGGAGCCAGTGATACTTCGCCGCATAACGCCATATCAATAGGACAATTCCGTTGATTAGACCTCATTTTACAGGCTGGGTGGGCGTACAATTGCTACATGAAACTCCCGAGCGAACATATTGAAGATTTAGACGCAAAGCATCACGGCATCCATCTTGAGGGCATGCGAGCTCGCTCGGCGGAACGCGCTGCGGAGCGGGCGCTTGCCCATAATCCTTTGCTGGTGGTTTCGGCGGTGGCGGCTCTGGTAACGATGCTTTTTGTTCCTCCCTCTATTGCGTATCTTGATTATTTCAACTGGCATACCCTGGCCTGCCTATTCAGCATTCTTGCGGTAATTGCCGCCATCGATTCTTCAGGGCTGCTTGAATTCGTCGCCCATTCCTTGGTGCAGCATGTAACCAGCACGCGAACCTTGGTAATTGCCTTGGTACTGATTACGCTCGGCTGTTCGATGATTTTGTCTAACGACATGACGCTGATTGCTGTCTTGCCCCTTGCTTTGGTGCTTCTGAAATCGGTTAACCGCGAATCGGAGATCCCGTTCGCTTTCATCGCTATCACCCTTACCGCCAATTTTGGCGGAATGCTGCTGCCATTCAGCAAGCCCCACAATTTGTATCTGTACACAGTGTTCGGGGTTAGCTTCGGTGATTTCGTTGCGGCTATGGCTCCTCCGCTTGTTTTGTCAGTGGTGCTCATTCTTGTTTGTTGCTGCTTTGTGAAGAAGGCGGAGTTCCATTACCGAAAACCCGAAAGCATTCAGGTGTCTAAGCCGCGCGTTGCAATATACGTTGTTTTGTTTGTACTCTGCATAGCAATGACGGTTGGTGCGGTGCCGTTTTTGATGGGCATGACCGTTATCGTCGTTGTTCTTGCCATTACCGACAGAAGGGTATTCGCAAAGACCGATTACGCCTTGGTGATGACATTCGTCTGCTTCTTCATTTTTAGCGGGAACATTGCTCAGATCCCCGCCATTTCCGATTTCTTTAGCACCGTTTTGGATGCTTGCGGCGCATTCGTGACCTCGCTTGTCAGCAGCCAGATTATCAGCAATGTGCCCAGTGCAATTCTGATCAGCCATTTCTCGAACGACTGGGCGGGCATTGCCCTTGGCACCAACGTGGGCGCAGTAGGTACGCCCATTTCTTCCTTGGCAACGCTCATTACCCTTCGGCAGTATCAGAAGTCGCGGCTGGGTAGCAACGGCAAGTTTATCGCTCGCTTTGAGGCATATAACTTCGCCTTCCTGGTAGTTGTTTCCCTGTTCGAGGTTTTCGTTATGGGAATCCGTTAGCCTGCATGGCCTTTTGCCCCTTCTGAAGGTTGGCTTTTCTCTCGTTCCCTTGTATGTGCCGCTAGCTTCCAAGGGTGCGCAAATCCTGGATAAGCTCCGTATAATACGGGCGTAGAGGGCGGTTTCTTGCTGCCTTTCGCTCAGTTTTTGCTGATTAGTCAGCCCTAAAGAAGCGACGAAAGGACGTTCCATGAACGATTTCGAGTTTTACTCTCCAACCCGATTCGTGTTCGGGCGCGGTGTTACCGATGCAGTGGGGCAGCACGTTGCCAAGCTCGGTTATAAGCGTGCTCTGCTTGTGTATGGTGGCGGATCGGTGGTGCGCACGGGCACCTTGGCGCGCGTAAAGGAATCGCTTGCAAAGGCGGGCATCGAATTCGTTGAGCTTTCGGGTGTGCGTCCCAACCCCGAAGTGGCATCGGTGCGTGAGGGCATTGCTGTAGCTCGGGAAAATGATGTTGACCTGGTACTTCCCGTTGGTGGTGGCAGCACGATCGACTGCGCGAAGGCTATTGCGTTCGGCGTGTTCCACGATGGCGATGTGTGGGATTTCTTCGCCAAGAAGGCAGCCATTGAGCAAGCATTGCCGCTTATGTGCGTGCTTACCATTCCCGCTGCGGGTTCGGAGGGTTCCAGCTCATGTGTTATTTCGAATGATAGTATCGATGCGAAATTCGGCGTGAATTCCGATCTTATCCGTCCTAAGGTTTCGTTCCTAGACCCTGAACTTACATTCACCTTGCCTGCGTATCAGACGGCAGCGGGTGTAACCGACATGATTGCCCACATATGCGAGCGATTCTTCAGCGGTGCAGGGTCTTCCGAGGTTACCGATAACATTGCTACGGGCCTTATTCGTGCGCTCATCAACCAGGCTCCGGTGGCAATTGCCGAACCGGAAAACTACGAGGCTCGTGCCAACATTATGTGGTCGGGCACGCTTGCTCACAACGATCTTGCGGGCTGCGGCCTTAACGCTGTGCCTACGAGCCGTGCCGGCGGGTGGGAAAGCCACGCCCTGGAGCATCAGCTTTCCGCATTCGACACTTCGATAACCCACGGTGCCGGTTTGGCCGTTATGATGCCCGCGTGGATGCGTTTCGTGTGGCGCGAAGACCCCAGCCGCTTCCTTGCGTTTGCCGATTTGGTGTTTGGCATTGAGCCGGTAGACGAAACAGAAGAAGCCGTGGAAGATGCAGTTACGGCTGCCATCGATGAGCTGCAAGCGTTTTTTGCCGAATTGGGCATGCCCACCAAACTGGGCGAGTTTGGTTTGAAACTCGAAAACGTTGACGCCTTCCTTGTCACCCTTAAGGCCAACAAAGGCGAAGCATTCGGGGGATTCAAGAAGATCACCTTGGAAGACGCGCGTGCTATCTACGAATCGGCTTTCTAGCTTCCGTTTTTGACCAAAACTTTTGAAGGCGGCGCAAGCGTTTGGTAAGCGCTGATGCAGCTGCGTTTCTGCAGTGATTTGTTGGTTGCTGTGGGTGTTGTAGTTGCTGCTTTAGCTAAACCGCTCAGTGAAGGCGCCCTTTCGTCAACGCCTTGGAACCATCGGCGCGTTACCTCTGTGGGTAGCGCGCCTTTCTTATACAATGCCTTTCGAGAAAGAAAAAAGTTAGTAGGTATTGTTATGAGTGCGCGCATCAATCTTGCTGTGGCCAATTCGGCTGCGGCATCGCGCCTTGCAGCCGAATTGGATCTGCCGCAGTTTATTGCCTCCACGTTGGTGGCGCGTGGGTTCGACACGGTTGAAAAGGCTCAGGAGTTTCTGAATCCCTCGCTTGAAAGGGATTGGGCGAATCCTTATGAAATAGAAAACATGGAAGCAGCGGTGAATCGTATCGAGGCTGCCATTAAAAATGAAGAACACATTTTGGTGTTTGGTGACTTCGACCTTGACGGCGTTTCGGCGACCACCATCATGACGCGTGGTTTGCGTGAATGCGGCGCGCGTGTTACCCCGTTTATCCCGTTGCGTTTCGAAGAAGGCTATGGCCTCTCGAAAGCTGCCATCGACAGGGCGTCTGCCTGCAATCCAAATCTGGTGGTTACGGTAGACAACGGCATTGCCGCCAAGAATGAAGTGGAAATTCTCAAAGAGCGTGGCATCGATGTGATCATTACCGACCATCACGAGCCTGCCGATTTGGTTCCCGAGGGCGTGCCGGTGGTCGATCCTAAATGCGACGACAATCCCAGCTCCATCCTTGCGGGCGCTGGTGTGGCGTTGAAAGTAGTGCAGGCAGTTGGTTCGCGTTTTGGCAAACCCAACCTCTGGCGTGAGCTTATCGATCTGGCAACGTTGGGCACGGTGGCCGACCTTATGCCTATGCGCAGTCAGAATCGTGCCATGGTAGGCGCCGGTGTGCGCATGATCAACGAAAACCCGCGCCCTTGTATTGCGGCACTTTTGGGAGAATCGGGCTTCGCCGATAACCCCGTTTCTTCTTCGAGCTTGAGCTTTACCATCATTCCTCGCTTGAATGCGGCAGGACGTATGGGCAATGCCCAGTTGGCACTCGATTTGCTGATGTGCGACGATTTCGCTGAAGCGTGTCACCTTTCTGCCGAATTGGAAAACGTGAACACCCAGCGTCGCACCATCGAAGCGGAGCTTGCTGAAGTTGCTTCCGAACAGGCAGAACGCGTCTTTAAAGGCCAGCGTGCCTTGGTGGTTGCTGGCGAGGGCTGGCACGAGGGCGTCAAAGGCATTGTTGCCTCGCGCCTTACTAACCGTTATGGTGTTCCCTCCATTTTATTCACCATCGAAGGGGACGAAGCCCATGGTTCTGGCCGTAGCGTTGGTGACGTTAACCTGTTCGAGGCAGTTTCCTCGTGTCAGGACATCCTTACGCGTTTCGGCGGGCACCACGCTGCTGTGGGCGTTACGCTGCCCGCTTCTAAGCTTCCCGAGTTTTCGGAACGCTTGTGCGCCTACATGGACAAGCTCCCGCCCGAAGATTTCATTCCCCGCATTGAAGTGGACGCCAGCTTGGATCTTTCCGAGCTTACGCTGGAAAACGTCGCAAAGCTCGATTTGCTCGCCCCGTTTGGGCAGGAAAACCCCAGCCCTCATTTTCTGGCGCATGGCGTGGTTATTTCCGGGGGTAGGGCAGTGGGTGCCGATAAGACGCATCTTTCCTGCACGCTTACCGACGGGGTGAACTCTCTTTCCAGCATTATGTTCCATTGTCCTGACATCTCGGGGCTGTTGGGATGCGGATGTGCGCTCGACGCGGTGTTCGAGTTGCAGATAGACAGCTGGCGTGGGCGCCGTTCGGTCAAGGCAGTTATTTCTTCTCTTAAGCCCCTCACGCCCTGCAGCGCGCTTGAAACGTGCTTGGGCGAAGACAAGGAATTCGTTTCAGGTTTGGTTGCTGCCGAAGAAGACGAAACCCAAGGCGAAGATGCAACTAGCCTTATCGCTCCGGAATCCGATCGTCTTATGTGGCAGGAATACGCCAAGGCCGATCCTGCGGGTTTTCGCGCTGCATTGATAGGCGCGTTCTTGGGCGAAGCCCAGCTGCACGATTCGCAGCAGCGCACCTTGGACGTTCTTGATGCAGGCGATTCTGCTTTAGCCATCATGGGAACGGGGCGCGGCAAATCGCTTATTTTCCATATCCATGCCGTTGAGCAGGCCCTTGCTCATGGTAAAGCAAGCTTGTTCGTGTACCCCCTGCGTGCCCTTGTTGCCGACCAGTCATTCCATCTGGACAGAACGCTCGGTTCGTTTGGCATCCGCTCTGAAGTGCTTACGGGCGCTTCTACGCCGGAAGAGCGTGCTGCGGTTATGGCGGGTCTTGCTGCTCATGAAGTCGACATCGTGCTCACCACGCCTGAATATCTGGCGTTCCATGCGGCCGATTTTGCTGTTACCGGGTCTATCGACTTTGCGGTAATCGACGAAGCTCATCATGTGGGAACCTCGAAGGCGGGGTTCCGCCCCTTCTATGCTCGCTTGGGCGAATCTATTGCGGCATTGGGGTCTCCTCAGGTGCTTGCGGCTACCGCAACGGCAAACAGCGAAGTGGAACAGTGCATTTGCGAAGCATTCCGTATATCGCCCGAATGCGTGGTGGTAGATAAACACGAGCGCGCCAACCTCGCAGTGGTCGATCAGCGCAATATGAAGAAGCGTGAGCGCTATTTGGTTAACCTGGTAGCGCAGGGCGAAAAAACCCTGATCTACGTTAATTCACGCATGGAAACCATTGCGCTAACCCGAAACCTTCGCAAGCAGGAGCCCCATATCGCCTCGCTGATTGGCTTTTATAACGCTGGTCTTTCTCGCTCCGAGCGCGAGCGTGTTGAATCGTTGTTCCGTGAAGGTGGCTTGCAGGTGCTGGTTGCAACTTCTGCCTTTGGTGAAGGAGTTGACATCCCAGGCGTTCGTCATGTGGTGCTGTACCATCTGCCTTTTAGCGAGGTTGAGTTCAATCAGATGGCGGGTCGTGCGGGTCGCGATGGCCAGCCGGCGCAGATCCATTTGCTGTTCGGTAGGGGCGATGCGCAGCTCAACGCTGGCATCTTGGATGATGCTGCTCCTACCCATGACGGAATGGCGCAAATATATCGAGGGCTTCGCACCCTTCAGCGCAAACATGGGCAAGGCTTTTTTACTCTCGACGCAGAGAGTGCGGCGAAGAGCTCTTCCCGTTTGTTGGGTGCCGTTATTACCGCTACACAAGTAGAGTGTGGCATTTCGGTGTTCGAAGAATTGGGACTTATCAAAACTCAAGGTTGCGCAGGGGTTCCGGGTAAAGAACGAAGCATCAATGTCGTAGACTATAAGGGTAAGGTCGAACTGGACGATAGCGTGCGCTATCGCGAAGGCATGGACGAGCGCGAATCGTTCGCGACCTTCAAGGATTGGGTGCTTTCCAGCTCTGCGGAAGAGCTGCAGGGCCGCATAAGGCGCCCTTTGCTTCCCACTACGAACCCCCAGGAGGAACGATAGCCATGTCAGATGCCAACGAACTTCATCCGGTTGGATTAGTGGCTTCGTCTGTTGACCCAACCATCAAATCGGCCACTTCGGCGCCAGTCGGCTCCGACCCGAAGGAGCGCTTCAAGGCACTTGAGGGCTTGGCTTCTACCTATTTGGACAAAGACGAATTGGCTTTGCTGGAAAATGCCTTCCGCTTTGCCGAGGAAATGCATGCTGGCCAGAAACGTAAATCGGGCGAAGCATTCGTAATCCATCCCGTGGAGGTTGCCATTATCTTGGCCGACCTTCACATGGACGTGGAGACGCTTATTGCCGCCCTGCTGCACGACACGGTGGAAGACACTGTTGCCACCAAGCAGCAGGTGGCCGAAATGTTCGGCGATTCGGTTGCCGAATTGGTTGACGGCGTAACCAAGATCACCAAGATCGAGGTGGAAACGCTTTCCGACGAGCAGGCTGAAACGTTTCGCAAGATGCTCGTTGCCATGAGCAAAGACATCCGCGTTATCGTTATCAAACTCGCCGACCGCTTGCACAATATGCGCACGCTTTCGGCCCTTCGCGAAGACAGGCGTATTTTCAAGGCGCGCGAAACGTTGGAAATCTATGCCCCCATTGCGCATCGCTTAGGCATCAGCTCCATCAAATGGGAATTGGAAGACCTAGCGTTCTTCTATTTGGAGCCCGCTAAGTTCAAACAGGTTTCTCGCATGGTTGCCGAAACGCGCCGTGAACGCGAGGAGTATTTGGAAAAGGTCATTTCCATTCTCCATGGCGAAATGGACAAGATCGGCGTGGGGTCTCAGATCATGGGACGCCCAAAGCACCTGTATTCCATCTATCAAAAGATGTCGAAGAAGGGCAAAGGCTTTTCCGAGATCTACGACCTTATCGCCGTGCGCATCATCACCACTTCGGTGAAAGACTGCTATTCGGCGTTGGGCGCGGTTCACAGTTTGTGGCATCCAATGCCTGGGCGCTTCAAAGACTACATCGCCATGCCGAAGTTCAACATGTACCAGAGCTTGCACACTACGGTTATCGGTCCGGCTGGTAGGCCTCTCGAAGTGCAGATTCGCACCGAGGAAATGCACCGCATGAGCGAATACGGCGTTGCCGCGCACTGGCGCTATAAGGAGAAGGGCGGCAAGGGCGCCGAATCGGCGTTCGATAAACAAATTGCCTGGTTGCGTGAAATGGTCGACTGGCAAGACGAAACTAAAGACTCGCGTGAATTCCTGAAGTCGCTTAAGACCGACCTTGATCCGAAAGAGGTGTATGTCTTTACGCCTAAGGGCAAGGCTATGAGCTTGCGCTTTGGTTCAACTCCGGTCGATTTCGCTTTCGCCATTCATACGGAAGTGGGCTACCACTGTGTTGGCGCGAAGGTCAACGGTTCCATTGTGCCGCTTTCCTATAAGCTGCAGATGGGCGACCGCGTGGAAATCCTCACCCAGAAAAGCGCTACGCCTTCTCGCGACTGGCTGAACATCGTGAAAACGCCTTCGGCTCGCTCGAAGATCCGTTCCTTCTTTGCCAAGATCAGTCGTTCCGACGATATGCAAGAAGGTCGCGACATCCTTATGCGTGAAATGCGCAAGCATGGCTTCGGTATTTCAAGTGCTCAGAGCATGCGCGCAATGCGCGAAGTTGCCGAAGCTATGGGCTACAAAGATGCTGACGATATGCTGGTTAACATCGGCACTGGTAAGGAAGCGCCGATGCATGTGGCTAACCGCATGCTGAAGCTGCTGGTAGACAACGGCACCGAAGACGCTTCGAAGCCCCTTATGGGAACATCAGCCTCGTCTACGGGCAAGATGCCGCCTATGCTTACGAGCGTCAAGCGTCCGAAGAAGCATGAAACCCATTCCTCGAACGGCGTGGTGGTTCGTGGCATCGACGATGTTTTGGTGCGTCTTTCCCGTTGCTGCAACCCTGTTCCCGGTGACAAGATCGTGGGCTTTGTTACCCGCGGCCGCGGTGTTTCGGTTCATCGCGACGATTGCCCCAACGCTGCTGCGCTCAAGCAGCATCCCGAGCGCATCATCGAAGTGTTCTGGGAAGAAGACGGCCCCTCGGGCGACACTTCGTTCAACGTGCAAATTTTCGTTGAGGCGCTTGATCGCTTGAATCTTCTTATGGACGTTGCCTCGGTGCTGTCCGAGCACGGTGCCAACGTTCTTTCTGTTAATACGAATACGCATCGCGACGGCATGGTTGAAATGCGTTTCTTGTTCCAGGTTTCCGATACGGCGGTTATCGAGCGCATCCTTTCAAAGCTTCGTGCGGTGGATGGCGTGTTTGATGCCCATCGTATGATGCCTGGCGCAGCGTCTTCTAAGTAACTATTTAAGAAAGGTTTTGACAATGAAGCTATCAGTGAAAAGAGACGGACGTACGTTCCGTGTAACGGGCGCCGCCGTTGACATCAAGTATCTGGTGCTGGGCCCCATTGAAAACAACACTTTCATTATTTCTGATGATGCAGCCACCTTCGTGGTTGATCCGTCCGATAATGCTTCTGCAATCGTTAAGGCATTGGGCAACAAAAAGCTCGATGCCATTGTGGTGACGCACCATCATTCTGATCACACCAGCGCCCTTGCCGATTTGAAGGCTATGACGAACGCCCCTGTGTATGCTTCGGCAATTGATGCTTCCGTTATCGAGAACCAGCCAGCAGGGGAGTTCCCTCCCACCAAGTCATGCAAGGTTGATCATCTCTTGAAAGATGGCGATAAGCTGCGCCTGGGCAATATGGCATGGCGCGTTATCGCCACGCCTGGCCATACGCCGGGCGGAATCTGCCTGTTCCTTGAATCGGATTCGGGCAAGTACCTTGATGGCGCTAATGTTCTTATTGCGGGAGACACGTTGTTCTGCGCCTCTATCGGCCGAACCGATTTCCCGGGCGGTAATGCTAAGCAGATGCGTGCATCGTTGCGCAAGCTTTCCCAGCTGCCCGATGAAACGCTGGTTTTGACGGGTCACAACTCTTTGACAACAATTGGCGACGAGCAGAGGCGGGTGTTTGCCTACTACTGTTAAACTTGCGCTGCGCTTTGTAAGTGCATGCGCATAGAGCTGACGAGACTGCTGCGGCAATCCGCGGCATCGGACCTTGGAGGGGTCATGGCCGGAATCGGTAGAAAAAAGAAGAAGAAGTTCGACTATTACGATGCATTTGAGGCTCAGGCAGCTTTATGCGTTAAAGAAGCGAAGCTACTAAAGGAAATTGTGCATGACTTCGAGTCTGCGGCAGAGCTTGAAAAGGAGCTGCCCCGCGCTCATGCTATCGAACGCGAAGCCGATGGCGTATGTCATAGCGTATCCGAAGCGCTGCTTCCCGATTTCGTGACGCCGCTCGACCGCGAAGACATCATTGCCATGACGGAAAGCCTCGACGAGATCATCGATATGACCGAAGAGGTTATCCAGAACTTCTATATGTTCGATATTCACTTCATGCATGAAGATGCCAAGAAATTTTCTAAGCTTATCGTTCGTGCGTGTGAGGCGTTAAGCGAAGCTATGGTTGACTTCCGTAACTGCAAGAAGGCATCCGAAAAGCTTAATTCCTTGCTGGTACGCGTGAACGATATTGAAGACGAAGCCGATGCGCTGTTCCTGAACATCATTCGCGAGCTGTACGTTAAGGAATGCGACAACCCCATGCGCGTTTCGGTATGGACGCGCTTGTTCGAAGCAATGGAAGATTGCGTCGACCAGTGTGAAACGGTTGCCAACAAGATGAGCATGATCATGGTGAAGTACGCCTAACGCTCAACTCAAGGCTTATGAACATTTAGACAAGGCCCTTCGGTTCGCGGATGAATCGAAGGGCCTTGTGCGTTTTGGGCGCAATGTTTGTTTGTCTTGGAGCTTTGCCCAATCACTGAATTGTCCCGCCTTATTCTTCCCGGTTGCAGTGGTGGTCCAGGGTCTGCTTTTAATGCTTCGTGCGGAGCGAATTGAGCGCTTTAGCGGGCGCCGTGGTTCGTATCCCGATCATGCGTGCCGTTTTGTTTCCTGTTTGCTTCTAATCTTTTGTGACAGGGTTTCCCGCTAGGTGCTTTTGGTAATATGTAAGAGTTATCCCATACGAGGAAAGAAGACGATGGCACTTATAGTTTCAAAGTTTGGTGGCACTTCGGTTGCCTCCCCAGAACGAATCAAAAATGTGGCAAAGCGTCTTATTGCCATGAAGCAGGAAGGCAACGACGTTGTTGCCGTAGTTTCCGCAATGGGCAAAACCACCGACGAACTGGTGGGTCTTGCCGCTGCATTGAACGATCATCCCTCCAAACGCGAAATGGATATGTTGCTCTCCACGGGCGAGCAGGTAAGCATGTCGCTTTTGGCCATGGCTATTCAGGCACTGGGCTACAACTCAATCAGCTTTACCGGATGGCAGGCCGGCATTACTACCGACGATGTCTTCTCAAGCGCTAAAATCGAAGACATTAATGCTGGCCGAATCCGCGGTGCTCTTGATACGGGTGCAATTGTGGTTGTTGCCGGCTTCCAGGGCATTTCAACCGATGGCGATATCACTACACTTGGCCGCGGCGGTTCTGACACTACGGCAGTTGCCCTTGCCTGCGGTATTGGTGCCGATGTATGCGAGATTTATTCCGATGTAGAAGGCATTTACACAGCCGACCCGCGCGTTTGCCCTCGTGCTAAGAAGCTCAACCGTATCTCATACGATGATATGCTTGAGCTTTCCAGTGGCGGCGCTGGTGTTCTGCAGTCGCGCGCTGTGGAATTCGCTCGTAAATATCATGTTGTAATCCATTCCCGCTCTGCTTTCTCTGACGCAGAGGGAACGCTTATCGAGGAGGTTGTTCCTTCTATGGAACAGGCAGTAATTTCCGGCATTGCACACGATACATCCGAAATGAAGATCACACTGCGTGGCCTTCCCGATGAAGTTGGCATGGCAGCTCAGCTGTTCTCTATCCTTGCGGGCAACAATGTTTCGGTTGACATGATCATCCAGAACACCACAAACGATGGTAAGGCGAACATTTCCTTCACCTTCCCCGGCTCCCAGAAAGAACAGGCTCTGGAAGCTGTCGATACCCTGGTTAAGAAGTTCGGCGCTACCGCTTTGATGGACGAAAACATTGCCAAGGTTTCCCTGGTGGGTACGGGCATGAAATCCGCTCCTGGCGTTGCCGCTAAGGCGTTCGGCGCGTTGGCTGAAAACCATATCAACATTTTGATGATTTCCACCAGCCCCATTCGTATCTCCATCGTGGTTGAAGGCAGCCAGGTAGATGCAGCGGTGCGTTGCCTGCACACTGCATTCGGCTTGGACTCCGACACCATCTTCGAGGAAACCCAGCTTTCCCCCGAGGAAATCGCCGCAAAGATGGCAAAGGGCCGATAACTGGGAATATAGGAAAAGCCCCCGTTTTCCTGCCTAGCCATAGGACACAGAGGCAAGGCCTCGCTTGCGCGTTTTGTTGCAAGCGAGGCCTTTTTGCGTGAGAAAACGGGACCTTACCCCCCCTGTATTCCCACTAAAACCAAACGAGCCCCATCCGTTTGGATGGGGCTCGTTTGGTTTGCGGCTAGGTGTTTGCTTACTTGTCGTCCTTGTTGGAGACAAGGAGCAGGATGCCGCCGATGATGTTAACGAAGATCAGGGTGCATACACCAAAGGCGGTGGTGTTGGGCTTGGTGCCCTTGTAAATACCCCAGCTGTGTACGGTCATGGGAATTGCCCATGCCAGCGGAATAACCGCCCAGCAAATGGCAATACAGCTCAGAATGCACAGAATGAAGTTGATCAAACGGAGGGTTTCGTCCTGCTTGGTCATGGGGTAGGTTGCTGCCTGAGCGGGAACGGGCTGAGGCTGAACAGGTACTGCGGGCTGCTGATATACAGGCTGCTGGGGCTGTTGAGGCTGCTGGCTAGGTGCGGGCGGCGGAACAGGAGCGCTTGCCGTTTGCTGCTGAGGTTGAGCGGGGGCTGTGTCGGCCTGTTTCAGAGCATTGCCGCACTGAACACAGAACTGTGCTCCGTCAGCATTTTCTTTACCGCATTGAGGGCAGAACATTATAGATCCTCTCGTTTATGGATAATAGTTTTTGGACAGATACATTGTAATGTATGAATTCACTATAACCTTATCATTAGCGGTTTTTTGCCAAATGGGAAGATGAAAGCCCCAATTTGCATAAGGGTCGCCGCCATTTTGATTGTTGGCCTTTCTCGAGCTGGACCGCAATCCGCTCCCCGCAACCCGTTCAAGGCAACATTTTGCGCCAAATGTTAAGTTTATGCAGTGCAACTATAGGTGAGTAGTATCATGAATCCCCAAGTACACGATGCAAAGGAGCTTCAATGACTTGGACGAAGGAAATCCCCGCAAATCCGGTTGTTGCTGTAGCGGGCGCCACGGGCGCTGTCGGCAACGAATTTCTCGAGGTTCTTCATGATCTCGATTTTCCCGCAAGTGAGATTCGTGCACTTGCCTCAAAGCGTTCTGCGGGTAAGAAGCTTCCTTTTAAGGGCTGCGGCCAGGTTCCCGCAGGTGAACTTACTGTTCAGGAGATGACTCCCGAATCTTTCCAGGGCGTCGACATTGCGCTGTTCAGCGCAGGTGCAGGCGTTTCCAAGGAAATGCGCCAGGCTGTCGTAGATGCCGGTGCTGTGATGATCGACAATTCTAGTGCTTTCCGTATGGACGAAGATGTGCCGCTGGTTGTTCCCGAGGTTAACCCCCAGGACGTTGCTTGGCATAACGGCGTTATCGCCAACCCCAATTGCTCCACCATCCAGATGGTTGCAGCCTTGAAGCCGCTCTATGATATTTCTCCCATCAAGCGCGTGGTTGTTTCTACCTACCAGGCTGCTTCGGGCGCAGGTGCCAAGGCGATGCAGGAGCTGTACGCGCAGACTCAGCAGTTCCTGAACGGCGAAGAGCTCACTGTCGATGCTTTCGCTCATCAGATCGCCTTCAACTGCATCCCCCATATCGATAAGTTCTTGGAAGACGGTTCCACCAAGGAAGAGTGGAAGATGGTTGTCGAAACCAAGAAAATCATGGGTGATGACGATATCCAGGTTGCCGCAACCTGTGTCCGCGCCCCCGTCCTTCGTTGCCACGGTGAATCCATCAACGTTGAATTCGAGGGTCCGGTAACGGTGGAAGAGGCTCGCGCCGCACTCGAGGCTGCTCCGGGTATTACCGTAATGGACGATCCCGCCAACAGCTTGTATCCCATGCCTGGTCTGCTTGCAGGAACCAACGGTGCGTTTGTTGGCCGCTTGCGCAAAGATCCTTCCGTTGAAAATGGCTTGGCATTTTGGAACGTTGCCGACCAGATTCGCAAGGGTGCGGCGCTCAATGCCGTCCAGATTGCTCAGTTGTTGCTTCCGTAACGTTGATTAGCTGCATATATGTGTAGACGGGCGGGAGAATGAAAACTCCCGCCCGTCATATTTTGGGATCCAAGTAACGTAAGGTATCCCTAATAAGATTGTTAAGCCTCGCCCATGGCGAGGATTTTTTATGTATGGCGTCCGATGCCTTTCTGCATATGCGGCGCTGAAGAATGGAAATGTGATATATGGCTGCAAACGCAACGCAGGAAAAGAAAGATATAACTCAAGAAGCTGAATGTACGAGCTTTGATGCTCTTGGGCTTAACCAAGAGATTATGGGAGCGGTAGAAGAACTGGGCTATACTGCTCCAACCCCCGTTCAAGCGGGGGCAATTCCTCAAGTACTCGAAGGTCGCGACGTGCTTGCCGCCGCACAAACGGGTACGGGCAAAACGGCAGCATTCCTTTTGCCAACCATGAATAATCTGGCGCATGGCGAAAAGCGTCGTGTTCGCGGTCGTAGTCTGGGGTGTGGTCCGTATCTTCTGGTGGTTACGCCCACCCGCGAACTTGCTCAACAGATAGAATCGGTGTGTCGTACCGTTGCCAAGCATACAGGCCATTCCTCGGTCACGGTTGTGGGCGGCTTGGGTTACGGCCCTCAGCGCAATGCTCTTAAGCAAGGCTGCGATATCCTTATTGCCACTCCTGGTCGCTTGATCGATTTGATGGAGCAGGGTGCTTGTTCACTCGATCAGGTTCAGGTTCTTGTTCTTGATGAGGCAGATCGCATGCTCGATATGGGCTTTTTGCCTGCCATTCGCACCATTGTGGGTGCAACTCCCGAACAGCGCCAAACGTTGTTGTTCTCTGCAACTCTCGACGAGGGCAAGGTTGGATCCATCACCGATTTGGTGAAAACTCCTGCTCGTATCGAGGTTGCGCCGGTAACCTCAACGGCGGACACCGTAGAGCAGTATGCACTTCCTGTTTCCCTAGAGGCGAAGAATGCGCTTTTGGCTCAAGTGCTGAAAAAGGCGGGTTCCGAGCGCGTTATTGTCTTTACTCGCACCAAGCATCGTGCCGATGCTTGCCGTCGTCGTTTGGTGAAGGCTAACATCACCTGTGCGGTTATTCACGGCGATCGCACGCAGAACCAGCGTGAGCGCGCTCTCCGCTCGTTCAGCGCCGGTGAGGTTGATGTTCTGGTCGCAACCGATGTGCTGGCTCGAGGAATCGATATAGCCGATGTGAACTATGTCGTCAACTTCGATGTGCCTGAAGATCCTGTCGACTATATCCATCGTATTGGCCGTACGGGCCGCGGTGGCGATGTTGGCTGGTCGCTCACGTTTGTTACCGAGCAAGACTTCGATGAGTTCAACGACATCGAAGCTTTGATGGGTAAAACGGTGGATCTCTACGACACCGAAGGCCTTGAACTGGGCGAAAACCCTGTATTCATCGACCCTGATCGAGTCCCTGCTTCGAAGGTGCCTGGAAAGAAGGCCAAGAAGAAACGTCGCAAGGCTCGTGAAAAGAAGGCGGCATCGAAGCAGGTTCAGGCAAGCAGCAAAGCAAGCCAGGATAGGTCCGATGAAGCTTCCGAGGGCACTGAACGGCCTTCTCGTTCCTCTTCTGCTGGTCGCGGTCGTAGCGGCAAGCGCAATCAAGGTGCAGGCCGTAGCCAGGACAAGAAGCAGCAGGCAAAGCCTTCGCGCAAGAATGCCGTTCGCTCTTCCGATAGAAAGCGTTCGAATGGCGGCAATGGCAAACGTCGCAATTCTGAGCGGAGCGCCGAAGAGGTGCCAGCAGCGTTTAGGCCTGGCGTGCGTTCTTCTGGCGTTCGCCAAATGCCTAAGCCTGGAAAACGTAAGCGTTCCCAAGGAGCGAAAAATCATCGCGGAAGGCGCAACAGCCAATAGTATCGTCCACACCCCTTATGGGAAGCGTGCGTGAATGCTAAGGGGCATGCGGCTTTCGCGGCTGCTTGAGGTAATTGAGCATGATTAGCACGCCTTAAAAACAAAGCCTCCTGATTCAATTGCGAATCAGGAGGCTTTTGTGTCTTGGCGGATAAATCGAAAGAGGTTTATCTTTCTATGGCTGTCCTTCGGTTTTGCCGCTAGTCGAGCCTGCCGGTGAACAGGAATTTAATGCGCTGCCACAGGCTGGGCTTCTTCGGCACCAGCTGGATAGCTGCCTTGTCTGCTGCTTCTTCGACTTTCCTTTCCAGGGAAGGGGAAAGCACGATAGGCCTAGCATCGACCTTTTGCGCATTCACCTCGGCGGTGTTGGTAGCGGGCCCTGCAACACCAGGCTCAATTTCCTCGAGGCCACGAGGAATGTTGATCTCGGCTTGCTCTGCGGCCTTTTCGACGGCAATTCGCTGAGCTTCAGCTTCTTGCTGTGCTTTTTTCAAGGCGGCGAGTTCTGCTTCGGCTTCGGCCTTTGCCTTTGCCTCTGCCTCGGCCTTCGCCTTCAGCTCAGCAGCTTCCTCAGCGGCCTTCCTGCATGCTTCTTCAGCAGCTTCCTTTGCCTTGGCTTCTTCGCGAGCTTTGCGCTCCTCTTCCTCAGCTGCTTTCATGCGCTCGATTCGGGCAAGCTCAGCTCGGCGCGCCTCTTCTTCTTCGCGCAGTTCGCTGGCGTGGCGATAATCATCACGTGCCTTCTGAATCAGGTAAGCCTGAGAATCGAACGATTCGGTGCTGCCGTCAGCATTTTCACTGCAGAAGAATTCGAGCGGGGTGTATTCCAAGTCGTTCTTCAACATGCGCAGTTTGGCGGTGTCGGAAAGCGAGATGTCCAGATACTCGTTAACGCGTTCCTTCAGCTCGGGATCGTAGATGGGCCAAGCGATTTCCACACGCTTTTCCATGTTGCGCGTCATCAGATCGGCGCTGGAAAGGTAGATCTCGCGATTATCGCGCGGACCGAATCCGTAGATGCGGCTGTGCTCCAGCAAGCGACCAACGATGGAAACAACCTCAACGTTTTCGGTGTAACCCTCAACGCCGGGAACCAGACACGAAATGCCGCGTACGAACAACGTGGTTTTAACGCCAGCCTGGGAGGCTTCGGCAATCTTGTCGATGATGTCCTTGTCGGTGATGGAATTGGTCTTGAACGACAGGCCGTTGGGCTTGCCGCTTTTAGCAAGCGCGATCTGTTCATCGATCTTATGGAGAATCATCGGCTTGATTTGCAACGGAGCAACCGAAAGCTTCTGATATTCATCGGAAGCGTTTTCTAAGCTCATGTTGCGGAAGAACTTTGCGGCATCCTTGCCGATTCCTTCGTCGGTGGTGATGAAGCTGAAATCGGTGTAGAGCCTCGAGGTTTTCTCGTTGTAGTTGCCCGTACCCAGCTGGGTAATGTACTGGATGCCGTTTTCGGTATGGCGTGCGATGGTGCAGATCTTCGAGTGAACCTTGAAGTCGTGGAAACCGTAGATTACGTTGGCGCCAGCCTGCTCAAAGCGTTGCGACCACTCGATGTTGTTGGACTCGTCGAAGCGGGCGCGCAGTTCGAACAGCGCGGTAACTTCCTTGCCGTTTTCTGCAGCAGTTACCAAGGCTTCTGCCAGATGGGACTGGCTGGCAAGGCGGTACAGCGTGATCTTGATCGAGAACACCGAAGGGTCGTTCGCTGCTTCGCGGAGCAGGCTGATAAACGGATCCATGCTTTCATAAGGGTATGCAAGCAGAGCGTCGCGTTCGGCTACCTGTTCCATGATGGGCCGCTTCTTGTCGAAGCATGCTGGCCATTGCGGCGTGAACGGTTCGTTGGTGATGTCGCGTGCTAGCTCAGAATCGATCATGCTGGAAAGACCCCAGGCATAGCCCATATCGAGCGGGACGCTGGTAACGTAGCTCTGGCAGGGCTTCAGATCCAAACGCTTCAGAAGGAACTTTTCCGTAGCGGAGGAAAGGGGCGTATCGGTTTCCAAGCGAACAGGAGCCAGGCGTGCGCGCTTCTTCAGCATGCGCTTCATGTGCTCGCGGTAGTCGTAATCAAGATCTTCTTCGGTGCCGTCGTTCGGGTCGATGTCGGCGTTGCGTGTTACGCAGATAACGCTTGCGCGCTTGGTGGTGTACATAGAGAACACTTCATCAACGATGGTTTTGATAGCGTGTTCCAGAAGGATGTACTGAGTACCTTCACCAGGCAGCTTGATTACGCGCTTTGCCTGATGGGGCAGCGGAATAAGGCCGAACGTAGCATCGTCGGCGCCAATGTTCTTGCCCTTCTTTTTGCCCTTGCTCTCAGTTGCTTTGGACTTTGCGCCACCCTCTTCGTCGCTGACCAGGCGCGCAAGAACGTATAGTGCACCGTTTTCCAGGTGAGGGAAGGGGTGGCGCGAATTGATGATCTGCGGCGAAAGGTAGGGAACAACGCGTTCTTTCAGGTGCTTGCGAAGATACTCCGCCTGTTCGGGCGAAAGGTCTTCGGGCTGAAGCTGGCGGATGCCGCATTCGGCCAATTGACCCATGATCTTGTTGTAGATGCGTTCTTCCTCCGGGTACAGCTCATGGCAGCGCTCATAGATTGCCTGGAGCTGTTCGTTGGGCGTCATCTGCGTTTTGTTGTCGCGCAGGTCTTTGTTTACCAAAGAAAGATCGGTAAGGCTGCCAACGCGTACCATGAAGAACTCCTGCAAGTTGCTGCAGAAGATGGACACGAAGGTGAGGCGTTCGAGCAAGGGAACGTTATGGTCTTCGCCTTGATCGAGTACACGCTTGTTGAATTCGAGCCAAGAAAGCTCACGGTTTTGCATATAGGGCAGAACGTGATGGCTCTTATGTTTGGGATGTGTTTCCGTGGTAGCAGATACACCAACACTGGAATTCTGTTTCGCTTCCATGATTTCCCCTCTATTCTTTTCCCCAGATTAATGGCGCATGCGCCAGTATTATCTAGGAATTATTGTAATCGTTAATAGCGGTTTTTCGCAGGTAAGATGCCCTTTTATCGCGCAACGAATCGCAATATCTTGTGGCATTCCTCCGTGATGATGGTGCTTTTAGGCGAAACTGACGGGTTTTACTAGAACGCGTTCAGCCAAATACCCCTCGCGCACACCGTACTTGCAGATGTCTAGACGCTCGCCACCGCACAGCTTGAAGGCTTCGCGGATGATGACGCAGCCGGGAATAAGCGTATGGATGCGGTCGGGGAGGGTGCGCAAAGCCTCATGGGCAAAGGCGTTGGGGTCTTCTGCGTAGCGGTTCAGGATGGCATCGATGTGTTCGGGCAGCAAGTAATTGAAGCGGTTGCCGTTGTTGCACAGATCGCCATAGAGCTTTGCGGCAGATCGGATGGAGCCTCCGATGCCGTAAAGCTGGGTACAGTGGTATACATCGGTTTCTTCCTTTTCTGCAAGTTCGCGGAAAGCCTGCGCTATGGCGTTGACTTCCTTCTGAGTGGGCACCAGCCCCGCTACATAGTTTGCGAAGGACGAAAGCGAACCCTGCGGAATGCTGGTTTTCGCAAGATCGAAGCCACCCTTGATGCTGGTGAGCTCGGTGGAACCGCCGCCGATATCTACCATGGTGCCCGCTTCGAGGTCTTGGTCGAGCTTTGCACCCAAATAGCCAAGATGCGCCTCTTCTTCGTTGGAGAGGATGCAGATGCGCTGCCCAATGCCTTCTTCGATTGCGGCAGTTGCCTTATGTGAATTGGAGCAGTTTCGCAGTACGGCAGTTGCGAAAATATCAATGCGGTCGCAATTGAAGTGTGAAGCGCGGCGCAGGTGCGCGTTGATGGTTTTAATGGCGCGCTTTACCCCTTCTTCGGTCATAGCGCCCTTTTCGACGTGCGAAGCGAGGCCCGCCATCACCTTGTAGTTCAGCAGGGTGTCGATATCCTTCTTCCGCAGGGGCTCATGCGCGGCGCAGGACACCTCGTAAATGCAGAGTCGGATGGTGTTTGAACCTAAATCGATAATGCCGTAGCGGGACATTTCATAGCTCCTTGTTGTTAAATCTGGTGCTTTCGAACACATCATTTGATTTAACTATATTCGCGCATCGGGAAGTGGGGTAGCATCGCCTATAACGTGTTATTTAACATTTTTCTGTCATTTGCCAGGTGCGTTGCATGCTGTGTAGGCAAGTAGCGGTGCAGTGGGGACTGGCGTGGCATAGGATAGAGGGGGTTTCGCGATGCTTGATACGGTTCGTTTGGGTTCTCAGAAGGTGTCCAAAAAGGAATATAAAGTCCGCTTCAAAGAATTGATCAACAAGCTGGTCGTGCTTCAGCAGGAAGCGAAGCGCCAGGAGCTTGGCGTGGTAGTGCTGTTCGAGGGATGGAAGGGCGCCGGGAAGGGCAGTCGAATCTCAGATTTGCTGTATCACTTGGATGCGCGCGACACTTCGGTATACGTTACGGAAGATTTCGAAGGCGAAGAAGCCGAAAACGTTTTGAGCGAAGAGTTCGGCTCCACTGGCTATTTCCCTGTTATGCAGCAGTTTTGGAAAGCGCTTGGTCAGCGTGGGAGTATGACGTTCTATGATCGCGGTTGGTATTCGGTGGCGGCGCAGCATGTGATCAACATGCTCCCAAAGAAGGGAAAGCTTTCCAAGAAAGAACGCGCTGCGGTTGAGGCTCATACGGCACGCATGCTTCCCTCCATTGAAGACTTCGAAACACAGCTGCGCAACGATGGCTATCTGGTAATCAAATTCTTCTTGCATATCTCCGAGCAGACCCAACGCGAGCGTTTGGTGGGTTTGTATAGCGACCCTGCAACCAAGTGGCGCGTGACCCAGAGCGATCTTGAACAGCTCGAGCACTATAGCCAGTCTTACCGTGTTTATGACGAGATGCTGAAGCGCTCTAACTTCAAGGCTGCCCCCTGGATCCTGCTTGATGCCTCCGATCATCGTCGGGTAAACCTGAGCGTTGCCCAAACGTTGGTAACCGCCTTGGAACGTGAGCTCTCCAGGCCGAAGAACAATGCCGCTTTGGAAGCGGAAGCGAAGGCAAAGGAAAACTCTGCTGCTGCCGTTGCTGGTTCGGAGGCAGACGATGAGCGCGAACGCTCCGACGAGGAAAATCAGCTTCTGCGCTTGCAGGCAGAACATGAGGCCGCAGCGATGAGCGCTCATGCGCCCACGATGACACGCTTTATCCCTAGTGCACATATACCTTCGCTTGATGAGGTAGATCATTCGCTTGCTCTAACTCACGACGAATACAAGCTCCAGCTGAAAGCAGAACAGGAACGTCTTCGTCGTATTGAGCTGGAAATGTACATTAGGCGCGTACCCATGATGATCATGTATGAAGGTTGGGATGCGGCTGGAAAAGGTGGCAGCATCAAGCGTGTGGCGCAGGCGTTGGATGCGCGTTCGTACACCATTTTCCCCAGTCCGGCACCTACGAAGCCTGAACTGCTGCACCCTCATCTGTGGCGCTATTGGACGCGCTTGCCGAAGGCGGGGCATGTAGGTATTTATGATCGCAGTTGGTACGGCCGTGTGTTGGTTGAGCGCGTTGAGGGTTTTGCCAGCACCGACCAATGGAGCCGCGCATACGAGGAAATCAACGAGTTCGAGCGCGACATGGTTGACTGGGGTGCCATCCTGCTTAAGTTTTGGGTGGACGTTTCCCCAGAAACGCAGCTTCAGCGTTTTGAGGTGCGTGAAAGCAATCCTGCGAAACGCTGGAAGATTACCGCAGAGGATTGGCGCAACCGCGACAAGTACCCCCAGTATCGTGCGGCGGTAGACGACATGTTCCGCCTTACTTCTACGCACAACGCACCTTGGATAATCTTGGAAAGCGACGATAAGTATTATGCCCGCGTGAAGGCACTGCGTATCATCAACGAGGCCATTGAAAAGCGGTTGGGGCTGTTCTAGCTCGGTATAGAGCTGCGATTGCTGCCGGGGGGATGCCGCTTTGGCATTAATGGTCTGCCCCAGCCTTGCTCGAAGAGTTGACGGAGCGGGCGAGCGCGGTGCGTTGTGGGTTGCTTCTGCGGGCTGATCGTTAACCCGCTCACTTGCTTTTTCTGCCTGTTGGCAGAACGTTTGAAATCCCTCTTACGAATCTTCGTATGAGGGATTTCTTTTTGTTACTATAGTTTAGTTACATCGCTGCGTTGCATGCTGCGATGGCAGTTCGTTTCAGAACCAAATGTGTGAAGGTGGTTCATGCCAAAAGGCGCAAACAGACGCGGTCCATCGCGGGGGTCCCATGCTGCTCCGCAACGCTCTCAGAGCACCCTGCCTGCTACGTATCGTTCCCAGCAGGTTCCTTCCAGCCAGAGCATTTCCCAGTACAGCCGCGATTCCTACGGTTCAGCTGCGCGCGCAAGCCAAAGCAAAAAGGGCGGCATATGGCGTGTGGTGTTTATTGTTTCCATCGTAGTGTTTGTGGGCGCTTTAGCTGCCTTGGGCGCTATCGGCTATCAGTACTGGGCGCAGCAAAACGCTTACAGTGGCCTGGAAGAATATGCAGAGGTGGATGACAATTCCAATCTTGCTCTTTCCGACCTGAAAGTTGATTGGGACGGCTTACGTGCCATCAACCCCGACATCGTAGCGTGGGTGTACGTACCTGGTACGCCCATCAATTATCCTGTGGTTCAAGGGTCTGATAATCAGGAATACTTGCATAAAGCTTTTGACGGATCTACCGGATGGCTTGCTTCGGCAGGCACCATCTTCCTGGATGCCTCCAATGCCAGCGACTTATCCGATCAGAACAATGCGCTATACGGCCACCACATGAACGATGGTTCGATGTTTGCTTCTTTGGCCGATTTCGAGAACCAGGATACCTTTGATTCGCATCGCGATATCTACGTGTTAACCCCACAGGGCAATTATCGCCTTAAAACGTTTGCTTTGGTAAAGACAACGGGCAGCGACGCCATCGTTCAGACGTCGTTTGCCAACGACGCAAGTTACCAGGCATACGTGCAGGACAAGCTTAACCGCAGCGTGGTAAGCCAGAAGGGGGACACGCTGACCGCTACCGATATCAAGCAGTCAGTGCTGTTTTCTACCTGCGAATATTCGCAAAACGACGGCCGTGCGGTGCTGTTTGCCGCTGTGGTGGAAACCACGGCAACAAACGACCCTTACCTGAGCTCGAGCACCTCGGGGACAACTGGTCTTTCGTCAAGTCAGGACGCGGTCATGGATCGCAAATATGAGGAGGCTGCATAGATGAGCATGTCGGTGTTTCCCGGAGAGCGCCCCGACAGAATGGAAGAAGAGTGCGGTGTTTTTGGCATTTACGCACCTGGTGAAGATGTAGCGCGCATGACCTGCTTCGGTTTGCAGGCGTTGCAGCACCGTGGGCAGGAATCTGCCGGCATTGCCGTTGGCGATGGTGCCACCATCATGGCTTCCAAGGATCTGGGCTTGGTGACCCAGGCATTTACCGAAGGCGACCTTTCTGCGTTGAAGGGCGATTTGGCTATTGGTCATGTTCGCTACTCCACGAGCGGCGGTGTCGATTCGTGGGAAGCGGCACAGCCCCATATCTCGGCAATCGATGAAGTGCTTATTGCGCTTGCCCACAACGGAACGTTGGTGAACACCAATTACCTCAAGGCGAAAATCATTGATTACGGTGTTCATCTGCGTGCGGGCACCGACTCGGAAGCAGCAGCGAAGATCATTGGCGAGGTAACCAAAACCACGAATTCCCTTCGTGCGGGCATTCGTATGGCCATGAAAATGATCAAGGGCGCTTACGCTATGCTGCTGGCAAGCCCTGACCATCTTTACGCTTTCCGTGATCCAAACGGCATTCGTCCTCTGGTTGTAGGTAAGTTGCCCAACAATCGTGGATGGGTTGTTTCTTCCGAAACCTGTGGTCTTGATATTGTGGGCGCGGAGCTTATGCGTGAAGTTGCCCCTGGCGAGATTATCCGCTTCGGCAAAGATGGCATGATTTCCGAGATGGGCGTTGAGCCCAAGAAGCGCGCTAGCTGCATTTTCGAATACGTATATTTCGCTCGTCCCGACTCCGTGATGGACGGACAGAGCGTATACGTTGCCCGCCGTCAGATGGGACGTATCCTTGCGCGCGAGGCTCCGATCGATGCCGACCTTGTTGTGGGCGTTCCCGATTCTGGTTTGCCTTCTGCTATGGGCTACGCTTTGGAGAGCGGCATCCCTTATTGCAACGGCATCGTTAAAAATCGCTATGTCGGCCGTACGTTCATTCAGCCTACCGATGAGATGCGCCAGCTTGGCATTCGCTTGAAGCTGAATCCGCTTCCGTCTGTAATTTCAGGCCAGCGTTTGGTGGTTATCGACGACTCTATCGTCCGCGGCAACACCTCCAAGAAGCTGGTTGACATGCTGCGAAGCGCAGGTGCCAAGGAAGTTCACCTGCGTATTGTTTCGCCTGAAACCCGTTGGCCTTGCTTCTACGGTATTGATACCGACACGCAGGATCAGCTTATCGCGGCAAACATGACCAATCAGGAAATGTGCGATTTCATCGGCTGTGATTCGCTTGCGTTTATTTCGGTTGAGGGCCTTCACGAGGCAATTCAGTGCGAACACCCTGGTTTCTGTGACGCTTGCTTTACCGGCGAATACCCTGTGGATATTCCTGATACCATGAAGGCCAAGAGCTTCCTTCCCGAAGGGAAGGCAGTGCTCGATTAGCGGCCAGCTCGAAGGCATGCCATAGTGCCTCGAATTATGGCAATACGTTGTTTGTAAGCCCCCGAACAGGGGATTTGAGTTCCAGGAGATGCTATGACTGGTCGCATTAAGGTCAACGCGATGGATAACGATGAAACCAAGTGGCCCAGCTGGACGGCTCAGGGCGCTACCACCTATGCCGAAGCGGGAGTTGATACGGCAGAGGGCGCCCGTGCAGTAGACGCCATCAAGGATGCGGTTCATCGCACATACCGCGATGAGGTTCGCGGCGATATCGGCGGTTTCGGTGGATTGTTCTCCATCAACGTGGCGAAGAACATGGCCGATCCAATTTTGGTTTCCGGTACCGACGGCGTTGGCACTAAGATTCAGCTGGCTAAGCTCGCTGGCAAGCATGACACCGTGGGCATCGACCTGGTTGCCATGTGCGTGAACGACATTCTTGCAACAGGCGCTGAGCCCCTGTTCTTCCTCGATTACATTGCCATCGGAAAACTTAAGAGCGAAGCGGTTGCCGAAATCGTTTCCGGCATTGCTGATGGCTGCCAGATGTCGGGCGCTGCTCTTATCGGTGGCGAAATGGCTGAGCATCCTGGTGTAATGGATCCCAATGAGTATGACCTTTCCGGTTTTTGCGTAGGCGTGGTAGATCGTCCTGAAATGCTCGACCCTGCCAAGGTCCAGGAGGGCGACGTGCTTATCGGCCTGGCTTCCTCCGGCATTCACTCCAACGGCTATTCTTTGGTTCGCAAGGTGGTTACCGACGGTAAGACGCTCTATGAGCTGCGTATGCCTCAGGAGTCTCTGGGCGGCCAGAGCGTGCTCGACGCGCTGCTCGAGCCCACTCGCATCTACGTGAAGCCTGTTCGCTCCGTCTTGCGCCAGCTCCCTGGCGCCGTTCGTTCCCTTGCCCACATTACGGGTGGCGGCATTACCGAGAATCTGAATCGTGCGCTTCCCGAAAACATGGACGCAGAGCTTCATGTGGGAACCTGGAGCATGCCACCGGTTATCCCGTTTGTGTGCCGTGCGGCTCATCTCGATGAGCACGAAGCCCTGAAGACCTTCAATATGGGCTTGGGCATGGTTCTCGTTGTTGATCCTTCCAAGGTTGATCAGGTTATGGACATCCTGGAAGCCGAGGGTGAAACACCTACCGTTGTAGGCCGTATCATTCCTGGCTCGGGCGAGGTTGCCTATGTTGATCAGGAAAAGCTCTTTGCCGACAATCCGTCTGCTGAAGAGTAGGTAATCATTATGCGCGATTGGCTCAAGCGACCAATCGCGCTTTATGTTGATGCCGGTCGATGCACGTCGAAGGGTTCTTTTCCAACTTCGGGGCATCGATTGGCACGTTCATTGCGGTAGCGACAAATGAAGGTGTCTTATCGATGCCTTGCCTAGCAACGAAAGGAAGGGCATGACTGCTCAAGTGCAAGAACCGTTGAACATCGGCGTTTTGATCAGTGGTAGCGGCTCTAACCTCCAATCGCTCATCGACCATATTGAAGAAGGCACGCTCAGTGCGAAAATCAGCTTGGTTGTTTCTTCGCGTCCTGATGCCTTTGGCATTGAACGCGCCAAAAAGGCAGGAATTCCCGTCTTGGTGATGAATCGCGAGGCGTATGCCGACACTTCGGCGGCTAACCAGCGTATTGCTGACGCCCTTAAGGAAGCTGGTGCTGAATACGTGGTTATGGCCGGTTACATGCGTATGGTTACCGCGGAAATCCTCGACGCTTTCCCTGATAGGGTAGTGAACCTTCATCCCGCTCTGCTTCCTTCTTTCAAAGGCGCGCATGCCATTGAGGATGCATACAATTTTGGCGTGAAGGTAACTGGCGTTACGGTTCATTTCGCTAATGCCGATTACGATAAGGGCCCCATCATCGCTCAGCAGCCCGTTGAGGTTCGTGAAGGTGAACCCATTGAGGCTCTTGAAGAGCGTATTCATTCGGCCGAGCATGAGCTGTATCCTCACGTGATCCAGCTTCTTGCCGAAGGGCGGGTAGGCGTTTGCCACGAAACGCGTAAAGTGCACATTTCAAGCTAACTAACAGTACTGCCCGCTGGGCGGGCATTTTCACTTTCGAAGGTTTGCGTTTGGCTGGCGCTGCTATGCTGAACGTAACGAATATCAATAGCCAGACAATTCGGAAAGGCGGTACCAGGTGGCAGATCCTAAGGTAAAGCGTGTTCTTATGTCGGTAACGGACAAGACGGGTGTAGTGGAATTCGCTCGTGCTCTGTCCGAAGAGTTCGGTGCGCAGATCATCTCTACGGGTGGCACGGCTCGCGTTATTGCGGAGGCGGGCATTCCCGTTACCCCCATCGATGAGGTAACCCAATTCCCAGAGATGATGGATGGTCGCGTGAAGACGCTTCACCCGGCAGTTCATGGTGGTCTTCTTGCTAAGCGCGACAACCCCGAGCATATGGCTCAGGCTGCTGAGCACGGCATCGAGATGATTGACATGGTGGTGGTAAACCTTTATGCATTCGAGAAAACGGTAGAGTCCGGAGCCGATTTCGGTACCTGTATTGAAAACATCGACATCGGTGGCCCTTCTATGCTGCGTTCTGCTGCAAAGAATTTTGCAAGTGTTGCCGTTGTTACCGATCCTGCAAGCTACGGAAGCATTCTCGCCGAAATGCGTGCAAACGATGGCGCAACCACACTCGCAACGCGTACCCAGCTTGCTCTTCGCGTGTTCCAGACTACCAACGCTTACGACGGCGCTATCGCTGCATGGCTCGGCAACCAGTTGGGCGAGGTAAACGAGCTGTTCCCTGAGGCTCTTTCCGTTGACCTTGTTAAGCAGCAGGGTCTTCGTTATGGCGAGAACCCACACCAGGGCGCTGCGTTCTACCGCGTTCCTGAGTTTGCTACGCCGCATTCTCTGGTTAACGCTAAGCAGCTCAATGGCAAAGAACTCTCTTACAACAACATCCTCGACACCGATGCATGTTGGACGCTCGCTCGTGAGTTTGACGAGCCCGCTGTTGTGATCCTGAAGCATCAGAATCCCTGCGGTTCCGCAACCGCAGCCGATGTTGCTACGGCTTACGACAAGGCGTTTGCTTGTGATCCGAAGAGCGCTTTTGGCGGTATCATCGCCGTTAATGCCGAGGTCACTCTCGAATTGGTTGAGCATATCAATGAGAACAAGCAGTTCGTAGAGGTACTCATTGCTCCTTCGTATGAGTCAGCTGCTCTTGAGCTGCTTCAGCAGAAGAAGAACCTGCGCGTTCTAGAGACCGGTGGGGTAGATGCTCCTGCGGCTATTGAATTCCGTTCTGTTGATGGCGGTATGCTTGCTCAGCAGGTAGACCGTGTGGATGAGGATTCTGCAGAGTTTACGGTGCCTACTAAGAAGAAGCCCACTGAAGACGAATTGCATGAAATGCTCTTTGCCTGGAAGGTTTGCAAGGGCGTTAAGTCCAATGCGATTTTGGTTTCGAAGGATCATGCTGGGATTGGCATGGGGCCTGGTCAGCCCAACCGTGTTGACTCTGCGAAGCTCGCTTGCGAACGTGCGCATGAGGCGTGCGAACGCATGGGTGTTCCCGCAGAAGGCCTGGTATGCGCATCCGATGCGTTCTTCCCGTTCCGCGATAACGTTGATACGTTGGCAGACTATGGCGTCAAGGCCATTATCCAGCCCGGCGGTTCCATTCGCGACGAAGAGGTTATCGAGGCTTGCGATGAGCACGGCATCGCCATGGTGTTCACTGGTCATCGCCACTTCCGCCACTAGGTAAGTGTCGTTTCGGCAAAGTAGAACTGAACTAGAAACGCCCTTTGGGGCGTTTCTTTTGTTTGCGGTAAGAGCATTTGGGCGGTCTTGCCCGTTCGTTTTATGACAGTTGGGGTATCGGGTTTGGTGTCTGATATACTCAAAAACTATCTTCCTACTGACACACAGAAAAAAGGTCCTCCCAGCAGTGAAGTTCAATATTCGAAATCTTATGGGCGGCTTGGTCATCATTGTCGTGTTGGCCTTCGTCTTCCTCCGTGGCGATCAGATCAATGAACTGGCGGCCACTATGGCGCAGGGTGCTATGATTCCCCTCGTCATTGCTATTCTTACGCAGCTTTGTAAATACATTTCTCAGAGTTTTGCGTACAGTTTTTCTTTCCAAGCAGTGAATGAAACCATGCATCCAAAGCATACGTTGCCTCTGGTATTTGGCACGTTCTTCCTTAACACGGTGGTTCCTTCTCTGAACCTTGCTGGTACCACCTTGGTGGTTGACGATGCTCGAAGGCGCGGCATCGAACCAGGTAAGGCAACTTCCGCAGCTCTGCTTATGCAGATTACGGTAGATTCCGCTTTTGCCACCATTATGATTATCGGGTTTTCCATCCTTGCGCTAACCGTAGGGTTGTCTCCCATCTGGCTGCTGTTCGGTTTGGTGGTAATCGTTTTGGTAGGAGCCATGATTTCTGTCATGGTTTTGGGTCATAAGAACCCCGATCTGGTTGTTCGGATCCTTATTCCCATTGCTCGATTCATCAATAAGGTTTTGGTTCGTTTACACAAAGACCCGATGGCTCCTTGGGTGGAAAAAACGGTGAAGTCGTTTTCCAGTGCGGCGAAGCTCATCGTGCAGAATCCTAAAACCACACTGAAGGCATGGGGCTGCTCTCTTATTGCAAGCTGCTGCGAGCTTTCTGCGTTTTGTTTGGTTGGCTATGCGTTTGGTGTTGCTGTTCCCGAGTCGTTGGTGTGCGGCTATGTGGTTGCAACCCTGTTTGCCATGGTTTCGTTTACGCCGCAGGGCGTTGGTGTTGTTGAGGCGGCGGTCACTGTTGCCTTTACCGCTTTTGGCGCTTCGGCAACTGCTGGTATGGCAATTGGCTTGGTCTACCGCGGCATCGTGTTCTGGATGCCCTTCCTTATTGGTGCAATTCTTATCCAGACCACCAAGACCTTTCGTCCTAAAAGGGAAAAGAAGGAAAAGATTCCCGACAACAACTTCAACCGTCAGCGCGTTCGTGCGGAGTTGGGACGTGAAGCCGCCGAGCACAAAGCGCAGCGTGATGCGCTTCGCCCCAGCGCTGTAAGGGAAAACAATTACGATGAAGATCTGCGGTCGGGCAAGGGGGATCAAGCCTCTTCGCCCGATGAGCCGGAACTTGAAGAAGCGTAATGAAAAATGTCATTTTTAAATCGAGAGGAATTCCATGCCCAGTTTTATCGAGCATCTTTCGCATACTACCCGCAGCTACCGTAGATTCCGTAGCATCTACCGCGTGCCTGAAGGTCACATGAAGAAGTGGGTCGACAACACGCGTTACACCGCTAGTGCCAAGAACTTGCAGCCTTTGCGCTATCGCATTGTTTCCGATAGGGAAATGTGCGCGAAGGTGTACGACACGCTTGCATGGGCTGGCTACCTTACCGATTGGGAAGGCCCTGAAGAAAAAGAACGTCCAACTGGTTACATCGTAATGGCGGTCGACACTGAGGTCTCTTCGGTTCAGGCCGCTCAGATTGACATGGGCATCTGCGCGCAAACCATTATGCTTGCATCTACAGAAGAAGGCTTTGGCGGTTGCATGATCATGTCCTTCAAGAAGCAAGAGCTCAAAGAAATCCTGGAGATGCCCGAAAACCTTGAACCGGTGTTGGTGCTTGCTTTGGGCAAGCCTTGCGAAGAAGTATGCATCGTTGATATGGAAGATGACGATGTGAAGTACTATCGCGATGAAAACCAGGTGCACTACGTACCTAAGCGTTCGTTCGATAGCATCATGTTCTAGCCATGAAGAAGTCAGAGGCACTTAATACCCTTGGTCTTGCGCAGGGCGCTTCGGAAGAAGACATCAAGAAAGCGCATCGCAAACTGATCATTGAGAACCATCCCGACAAGTTCGGGCAGGATGAACAGGCGCGAGCTAAGGCTGAAGAAAAAACGAAACTCATTAACGAGGCGCGTGATGTGCTTCTGAACCATTCGTGGGATCCTGAGTACAGCACCTCGGGAACTCCTTATGGGGCGCCGTTTTCCTACAACCCTTCTGCGGGTCGTCCTCAGAATGCCCAAGGCAATCCATTTGAAGGATGGCCGTTTACTGAATCGTTTGTTTGGACCACATGGGATGAAAACGGAAACAAAACTACGTACACCAGCACAGGGGGCAATCCCTTCCAAGGGAATCCGTTCGGTGCGAACCCGTTTTCGTGGACCGATCCCTTCGACATGGGTGGTGCTCATGCGGGCGATTCTGGCTCCAACGGGGCAGGGGGACATTCCTACCAAGGCAACCAGTGGGGTGGCAACCCTTTTGCCGATTCGTCGAATCCCTTTAAGGGAACAGTGTTCGATTTCAGTTCATTCTTTTCGAATGCCCCCACAGCAGAAGAACTGCTTCAAGAAGCAAAAGCCGATTTACGGCTGGATATTGAGCTTATTGCCGCGAAACTTGTTATTTTGGCGCTGTCGTTTTTGCTGAGCGCCCCAGCAACGGGCTTGTATCTGTACACCATCATCTCCATTGGCCAGGGTATCTGGAAGCGTCTGAATTTCCTTTCCCTTGTCCTGCTTGTGCCTTTCGTGATGTTGGCGCTTATCTTCACGCCAGGGGGAGACGCGACCATTGGGATAATTGCCCTGATTCTGTTTGCCTGCGCGGTAGGCTTCGACATATCGAATGTGTATCGCCATGTGAAAATGATTCGTACCCTAAAGAGGAACTAGGGTCAAGTTAAAGGTTGGTTAAGATCGCGCGAGGCTCGCTTTGGCGGGCCTCGTTCCGTAAGTAGGGGTGATATAATCTGAAAACTTAGCAGTAGGTATTGATGAAGGAGAGCGTATGCCACGTCCTATGACCATGGCAGAGAAGATCCTTGCAGCCCATGCGGGGCTCGAGGAAGTGGTTCCCGGCCAATTGATTGAGTGCGACCTTGACCTCGTTCTTTCCAACGACGTTACCGCACCCATTGCCATTAAGGAATTCAAGAAGATCGGCGTAGAGAAGGTTTTTGATCCTGCCAAGATCGCTTTGGTTCCCGACCACTACGTACCCAACAAGGACATTAAGAGCGCCGAACAAGCTAAGATGACGCGCGATTTTGCCCGCGAGCAGGGTATCACCCATTACTACGAAGTGGGTTGCATGGGTGTAGAGCACGCACTCCTACCTGAGCAGGGCGTTGTAGGCGCTGGCGACCTCATCATTGGCGCTGATAGCCATACCTGCACCTATGGTGCGTTGGGCGCATTCTCCACTGGCGTTGGTTCTACCGATGCTGCTGTGGGCTATGCCACCGGCAAAGCATGGTTTAAGGTTCCTGAAAGCCTGCTGTTCAACGTTGAAGGCGAGCTTCGCCCTGGTGTTACCGGTAAGGACATCATTCTTCATATTATCGGTATGATCGGCGTAGATGGCGCGCTGTACCAGGCAATGGAATTCCGTGGAAGCGCCATTGAAGGCCTTACCATGGACGAGCGCCTTTCCATTTCCAACATGGCTATCGAGGCAGGCGGCAAAGCTGGCCTTATTCCTGTTGATGATGTTACTCGAAAGTACATGGACGGCCGCACCGAGCGCCCCTATACCGAGTACCACTCTGACCCCGATGCGGTATATGCGAAGGTGTACAACATCGACGCGCAGGATATCGTTCCTACAGTTGCTTTCCCGCACTTGCCCTCTAACACGCGTCCCGCATCCGAGGCTCGTGATATCGTTATCCAGCAGTCCGTTATCGGCTCTTGCACTAACGGCCGCATCGAAGATATGCGTCAGGCCGCCGCTGTGCTGAAGGGTCATAAGGTTCATCGTGATGTTCGTTGCATCATCATCCCTGCAACGCAACAGGTTTACCGTCAGTGCATCAAGGAAGGCCTGATGGATATCTTCCTGGACGCCAACTGCGCAGTCTCCACTCCTACGTGCGGTCCTTGCCTGGGTGGCTACATGGGTATTCTTGCCGCTGGCGAGCGTTCTATCGCAACCACCAACCGCAACTTCGTAGGCCGCATGGGTGATCCCACCAGCGAGGTGTACCTCTCTTCGCCGGCAGTTGCTGCTGCCAGCGCTGTGCTGGGTCATATCGGTCTTCCTGAAGATCTTGATTAATTAGGAGAAGCGCAATGCAATTTAAGGGAACAGTTCATCGCTACGGTCGCGATATTGATACCGACGTAATTATCCCAGCTCGCTACCTCACCACTTCCGAGCCTTCCGAACTTGCCAAGCACTGCTTGGAGGATTTGGATGTCGAGTTCGTCAACAACGTAAAGTCCGGTGACATCATTGTTGCCGAAGAAAACTTTGGTTGCGGCTCTTCGCGCGAGCATGCACCTATCGCCATCAAGGCTGCGGGCGTAGATGCCGTTATTGCCAAGAGCTTTGCTCGCATCTTCTATCGCAACTCTATCAACACGGGGCTTGCTATTCTTGAATGCCCCGAAGCGGTAGATGCTATCAAGAATGGCGATGTGGTTAGCGTCGATACCGAAACCGGTACCATTACCGACGAAACCACGGGTGAAAGCTTTACGGCTCAGCCTTTCCCGCCCTTTATTGCCGATATCATCGAGCAAGGCGGCTTGCTGAACCGCACGCGCCACGTGCTGGGGCTTGCCTAAGCGTTCGTTTTGAACGTAATTTGTTGAAACGCCTTTCGGGGCGTTTCTTTCTTTGCAGTAATATCGTTTGCGAACTGTTTTTCGCTGAAAGAGGATTTCACTATGACCAAGACGTACAAGATCTGCACGTTGCCCGGCGACGGAATCGGCCCCGAGATCATGGCCGAAGGCGTTAAAGTGCTGAAGGCATTGGGTGAAAAGTACGACGTCGATTTCGCATGCGAAGATGCTTTAATCGGCGGTTGCGCTATCGATGCTACAGGTGAAGCGCTTCCTCAGGCAACGCTTGATGCTGCCAATGCGTCGGATGCGGTACTGCTCGCTGCAGTGGGCGGCCCGAAGTGGGACACCACCGATCCCTCGAAGCCTCGTCCTGAGCAGGGTTTGCTCGGCATTCGTAAGGCGTTGGGCTTGTATACCAACCTGCGTCCCGTTCAGATTTTCAACGCATTGGCCGAGGCCTCTACCTTGAAGCCTGAGGTGATCGATGGCGTAGACATGATGATTGTTCGCGAGCTTACCGGCGGTTTGTATTTTGGTAAGCGCGAGCGTTTCTACGACGAAGAGGGCGCAGGTACCGATGGCAAACCTGGCCAGCGCGCATACGATACGCTTGAGTATCGTGAATATGAGATTGAGCGCATTGCCCGTCAGGCATTCGAGGCTGCCCGCAAGCGCGGCAAGAAGGTTACCAGCGTCGACAAGGCTAACGTTTTGGAGACCAGCCGCATGTGGCGCGAAATCGTTCATCGAATTGGCGCAGAAGAATATCCCGATGTTCAGCTCGAAGATCTGCTGGTAGACAACACGGCAATGCAGCTTATCAGCCGTCCCGCTGATTTCGATGTAGTGGTTACCGAAAACATGTTTGGTGATATTTTGTCCGACGAGGCTGCTCAGATCACGGGTTCGCTGGGCATGCTTGCAAGCGCTTCCTTGGGTGACGGCGTTGCTCTGTATGAGCCGAGCCATGGCAGTGCGCCCGACATCGCGGGCCAGGGCATCGCGAACCCCTTGGCTCAGATCATGTCGGTTGGCATGATGTTGCGTTACAGCTTCGACATGGGCCAAGCGGCAGATGATATCCAGCGCGCTATCACCGAAGTGCTTGACGAGGGATGGCGCACGGGCGACCTGAAGGACGCTTCCACTCCTGCCAATAAAGTAGTCGGCACAGTTGCTATGGGCGATCTGATCGTTCAACATCTGTAAGCTTAGATGTGCTTTTGCGGCCTCTGTCTTTCTTGACGGAGGCCGTTTTTCGTTTGTCGGGAAAATAGAGACAGGTACCAGATTTCCGCTTTTCGTGGGAATCTGGTATCTGTCCCTATTTTCCTATCCGTGTTCCTCTTTTGCGTGCTAATGCAGCGCTATAATAGTGCGGTTACAGGCACAGGAGTGCCTAAGTTGAGTTTTGAAAGAGAGCAGCACAGAGCATATGGCAGTGAAAGCACCTGAGGGAACCTTCGATCTTCTTCCCGATGATGTGCGGTTTTGGGATCATTTCCGTCAAACCGCATTTGAGATTTTCGGTCGTTGCGGCTATCAGCCCATTGAAACCCCGCTGTTTGAACAGACGGATCTGTTCGTGCGCGGCATCGGTCAGTCCACCGATGTTGTTTCTAAAGAAATGTTCACTGTTGTTTCCGGTGGCAACATGGAAAAGCTTCTTGCTGGTGAATCGCTGAAAGCAAAAAGCCGCCTTTCTCTTCGCCCGGAGGGAACAGCAGGTACTGTTCGCGCCGTGGTGCAGCATGATATGGTTCCACAGGGCGGTGCTCCCGCAAAGCTTATGTACGCTGGTCCGATGTTCCGTGCTGAGCGCCCTCAGAAGGGTCGCTTGCGTCAGTTCCGCCAGGTGGGCGTTGAGTGCCTGGGTGCCGATGAGCCAACGGTAGATGCCGAAGCAATCATCATGCTGATGCGCTTCTATGAAGCCATCGGTATTCCCGCTTCGGAAACTCGCCTGCTTTTGAATTCTATGGGCTGCGAGAAGTGTCGTCCGGCTTACCGTGAAATGGTGCGCGAGCACATCCACCAGCATTCGGAAGAGCTGTGTGAAGAGTGCAACCATCGTGCCGATCTGAACCCACTTCGTGCATTCGACTGCAAGAACGAGCACTGCCATGAGGTGATGGAGGGTGCTCCCAAGATCACCGATCACCTGTGCGACGACTGCCGTGCTCATTATGAGGCAGTTAAGGGTTATTTGGATGCCGCAGGTATTGCGTATGTTGAGGATTCCCGTCTGGTTCGTGGCTTGGACTATTACACGCGCACGGTGTTTGAGATCCAGGTTGATACAGGCATGGGCAGCCAGAACGCCATCGGCGGCGGTGGCCGCTACGACAAACTTGCTAAAGAGGTTGGCGGTCGCGATACTCCGGGCTTGGGCTTTGCATTGGGCTACGAGCGTTGCGTGCTAGCGCTGGAAGCACTCGGTGCCAAAGCGTCAAGTGAAGTTGCGCCTGCGGCATTCATTGCCTGCGTCGACGATACTACCCGTGCAACCGCCTTTAACTTGGCGCAGGAGCTTCGCGCTCAGGGGCTTTATATCGAAGTGGATCATCAGAAGCGTAGCCTGAAGAGCCAATTCAAATTGGCCGACAAGCTTTCTGCTCGTAAGGTTATCGTGCTCGGCCCCGATGAGGTTGCCGAAGGGGTTGCTAAGATTCGCGATATGGAAACCCATGAAGAGCAGGTTGTGAAGCTCGATGCCGTTGCAGGGGCTTTGGCGTAGAGAAAAGACATTTTGCCTTAGTTTGATTACCGCACCGAGTTGCGCATGGGCGCTTCCCTGGTGAAGAGATACCGTAGTAAACAATGGCTGCTTTACATGGCAGCTGGTAGCGATAGGAAAGAGGAGTAAGCACTACCATGACCGATTATCTGAACGAATACTGCATGCACTCCCACACGTGTGGGCAGTTGCGCCGCAGCGACGTTGACGCAGAGGTTACCCTGACCGGTTGGGTATGGCACAACCGCGACCATGGCGGTCTTATCTTCGTAGACCTGCGTGATCGTGAGGGTTACACCCAGGTTGTTGTTGACCCCGATTGCGTAAGCGAAGAGGACTTCCATGTAGCTGAGCATCTGGGCCGCGAATACGCCCTGGAGGTTACCGGCAAGGTTCGCGCGCGCTTGGACGAAGCCGTTAACCCGAATATGGCAACAGGTGAAATCGAGGTTTTGGCAAGCTCCGTTAAGGTGCTGAACACCTCCGTTACTCCTCCGTTCTCCATCGAAGACGGTATCGAAACTGATGAAACCACTCGCATGAAGTGGCGTTATCTCGACCTTCGTCGTCCCGAGATGTATGCAAACCTGAAGCTTCGCCATGTTGTTGCCCAGGCAATGCGCTCTGCTCTTAACAAGCGCGGCTTTCTTGAGGTTGAAACGCCTATCCTGGCAAACTCCACTCCTGAAGGCGCACGTGACTACATTGTTCCTTCCCGTCCTAACCCCGGCAAGTTCTATGCATTGCCTCAGAGCCCTCAGCAATTCAAGCAGATGCTGATGGTTGGCGGCATTGAGCGCTATTACCAGATTGCACGTTGCTTCCGCGATGAAGACCTTCGCGCAGATCGTCAGCCCGAGTTTACTCAGGTTGACATCGAGATGTCTTTCGTTAAGGAAAACGATGTAATTGACATGATGGAAGGTGTTTTCCAGGAAGTTCTGGAAGCGGCTGGCGTAGAGCATGAGTTCCCGCTGCAGCGCATGCCCTGGAAAGAGGCAATGGATCGTTTTGGTTGCGATCGTCCCGATATCCGCTTTGGCATGGAGCTCGTTGAGCTTACCGAAATCGTTCGTGGTTGCGGCTTTGGCGTATTCTCCAAGGCGGTAGAAGCCGGCAACATCGTTAAAGCCATCAACTGCAAGGGCGCTGGCGACTGGAGCCGTGGCGAGATTGAGAAGCTGGGCAACATCGCTTCCGAAAACGGCGCTAAGGGCATGGCTTGGATTGCTTACACCACTGATGGCAAGGAAAAGAGCCCCATCATCAAATTCTTGGGTGACGAAGTTCATGCCAAGATCAAGGAAGCCATGAACGTAGAAGCAGGCGACTTGGTTCTGTTTGCTGCAGATACTTTCGATATCGCAAACGCTGTTCTTTCTGCTCTGCGTTTGCACATGGCTGATGCGCTGGACATCCCTCGCCCCGGTCATAAGCTGCTTTGGGTTGTTGACTTCCCGATGTTCAAGTTCGACGAGGAAGCCAACAAGTATGCAGCAGAGCATCATCCCTTCACGATGATTCCCGAGGCTGACTGGGATAAGATCGAAACCGATCCTCTGGCTTGCGGCAGCTACAGCTACGACATCGTTATGGACGGCTTCGAAGCTGGCGGCGGCTCCATCCGTATTCATAACGCCGAGCTGCAGAAGCGCGTTCTTGCTCGTTGCGGCGTAGATGAAGAGGACATGGAAGTGAAGTTCGGTCACCTTATCCATGCTCTTGAGCTTGGTGCGCCCCCTCATGGCGGCATTGCTATCGGCCTTGATCGTCTGGTTATGCTCTTGGCTGGCAAGCAGTCCATTCGCGACGTTATCGCCTTCCCGAAGACGAGCTCCGCTTCTGACCCCATGACGGGCGCTCCGAATGCGGTTACCGCAAAGCAGTTGAAGGAAGTAGCCCTGCGCACCCTGTAAGCGGGAACATAGAGACAGGTATCGTTTTCCCACTATACTTTGATTGTGGGATGCAGAAGGCTTCTTTCGGCGTAGAGTGAGCATGCTCCTTTCTGCTTTAGCAAATACAGCTAAATGCCCGTTGGTTCATTAGCGAACCAACGGGCATTTTATTGTTGGCGTATTCCCAAAAATGGTCTGTCGCTATTTAGTCGTGTGGGGTAGGATTGCCCTTGGTCCTTTGTTCGGTGGAAAGGAATTGCGATGGGGAACAAGAAGTACTTCTTCTTTGATTACGATGGCACGCTGGCAGTGCCGCGTACCCGTTCAATTCCTCAAAGCACCCTCGAAGCCCTTGATGAATTGCGAGCGCAGGGGCATTTCATTGCTTTGGCTACTGGACGATTACAGGTAAACGCGGTTGATTACATCGATTCAGCTGGTATTACCAATATCGTTGCCGACGGAGGTTATTCAGTTACGTTGAACGGCGAGCTGAAGTGGATGGAGGGACTTCCGCTTGCTCCAGTGAAGAAATGCCTGCATATCCTTGAGGATCAGGGCATTCCCTGGGCGGTTAGCACTACCAATGAGTTAGTGCGCTATTCCCCGCGGGAAGACTTTGCCGAGATAGCTGGTGATTACTATGTTCCCACCAAGTACGACCCCAATCTGCGCATTGATGATTTGAACTGCATTTATAAAGCGTATATACCTTGTTCGACCAAGGACGAGGATATGGTGTTTGCTACAGGAGCCCTCAACGAGGTTCCCCATGTGCGCTATGACTCCGACACCATCTTTGTTGAGCCGATGGATAAACAACGGGGCATTAAACGAATGATGAATTTGCTTGATGCGCCTTACGAAGATGTCGTGGTGTTCGGTGACGGTTTCAACGACGTTTCAATGTTTATTCCCGAGTGGACTTCGATTGCCATGGGAAACGCACGGCAGGTTTTGAAGGAGCGAGCGAATTTCGTTACCACGAACTGCGATGATGATGGAATCATGAACGCTTGCAAGCACTATGGATGGATTTGAGGTTAGCATGGGGCGTTTCAAAAACGCATGGCAGCATTTCTGCACCATCTCGCATCATAAGGTTTTAGTTTGTCAGCATTGCTTCAAGGTCGGTTTATATCGCCAGGGCATTATGCATGATTTGTCTAAATACTCTTTGACGGAGTTCAGGGTGGGCGTTAATTACTATCAGGGCGATAGAAGTCCTAATACGGCCGAGCGTTCCGATTTGGGTTACTCTACGGCTTGGTTGCATCATAAAGGGCGCAATCGTCATCATTATGAGTATTGGATCGACATGAAGGGCAACCGTGACGCAACACTTGAAGGCAAGCCTATGCCTACGCGCTATGTGGTTGAGATGTTCTGTGACCGTATGGCGGCTAGTAAGGTGTATCAAGGTAGCGCTTATACCGATGCAAGCTCGTTGGAGTATTTGAGGCTTGAGCAGAGCGCCAAGGGCGAGCTGCTGATGCATCCCGATACAAAGGCGCTTCTAGAGCGCATGCTTACCTGGCTTGCTGAAGATGGTGAGGAGATTGCCCTTCGTCGCGTGCGCAATGAAATAGTGAAGCCGCGTCACTGCGAACCGAATACCCCAAAGTTTTAGTGAAGGCATAGGGATTGGGGATATAGGAGAGGTCTTATTTTCCCGTCTAACGAGAAGAGCCTCGCTTGCGACTTGTTGCGCAAGCGAGGCTCTTCCTTTGTAAACCATAACAAGGTGAAAAAATGGGACTTGCCCCTATATTCCCACTATTCGGTTTCTTCAGGCTTTTTCTTTGGTTGACGGACATTTACTTTCAGGCTTGCCAGGCTTACGCGCGAATGCGCTGGAATGGACTCGGTGACAAAAGCGCCGCCTGCTATGACGGTGTCTTCGCCGACGATGGTCTCTCCGCCCAGGACGCTGGCATTTGAGTAAATAGTCACGTTATCTTCGATGGTGGGGTGACGCTTCACGCCAGCAAGCTTTTGCCCCGCGCGAGTGGAAAGAGCGCCAAGCGTTACGCCTTGGTAGATCTTCACATGGTTGCCGATAACAGTGGTTTCGCCGATGACAACACCCGTTGCATGGTCGATAAAGAAGTATTCGCCGATGGTTGCGCCTGCGTTGATGTCAACGCCAGTGCCGCTATGGGCGTATTCGGTCATGATGCGGGGGATAAGCGGAACGTTTTGCGTGTACAGTTCGTGAGCGATGCGGTATACGAAGATAGCGAAGAAGCCCGGATACGAGAAGATAATTTCTTCTTTGCTTTGCGCGGCTGGGTCGCCATCAAAAGCGGCCTGAACATCGGTAAGCAGCACGCGCTGGATTTCGGGTAGCTTCTCGAAGAAATTCTTGCAGATCTCGTTTACGCGAGCCTCAACTTCCTCTTCGCTGATGTTTTCGGCTCCCTTAAACAGTAGTGCTTCTTTCAGCTGACGGCGCAAGGAATCTTCGATACGGATCAGCGTTTCGCCGATGAAGTATTCGGGGTTGGTGCCAGTGGGGGTTTCATCGCCGAAATAGCGAGGGAACATCACGCGGCGCAGATCCTTGATGATGTTGATGATGGCTCTCTTGTTGGGAAAGTGCTTGTCGGGGTCGGTGAAGAAGATCTCGGTGGCGCTGTAGTTTTTAGCGATACCGGCAACGATTGAGTCGAGGTTTTCGTTGAACATGCGGTCCTCTTTCGGTTGATGATGCGCTTTTGGTTGGTGGGCGCGTTTTTGTTTTTCCTATCGTAGCGTGAAGCGATGCGCACTCCAATACACGAACCGTTAATTCCGACCATTTTTGTAGGTTTTTGGCACGGAAGCGTTGATCGGATGCGGTTGCCAGCCAGCTGCATCTATGCGACTGCGGTAGTTGGGGTGTTTCGGGTGCTGGTAGAGCAGGCGTAAGCCAGATTGATGAGGAGGACATAGGCCAGAGCCAACTGGTGCGACGGATACCTATCAGATTAAAGATATGTGGGGAAATAGTTAGATAAACTAAGTAATTTGCAAAGTGCGCTACAGTTACATCTTGCAGTTATTGGACAAAACATGCATTTATGAAGAGAACTTAGCGCATTGTACGCAACGACAGTGGTGCGCATAGAGCCGCGTATGGTTTTTCGTGGCATTGAGGAGATCGAATTGATTCGCATTATCGTTGATTCAGGATCCGACCTGTTGCCGGAGGTTGCCTGTGAGCACAACATTCAGGTTTTGCCTCTTCTCGCCAATGTGAATGGGGTCGAGTATCGCGATGGGATCGATCTGGAACGCGATGGCTTTTATGCGTTACTCGAAGAAACAGGCGCGTTCCCCAAGACCTCCCAAGTGTCACCCCATGCGTTCGCTGAGGCATTCAAAGATGCGCGCGATTCAGGTGATGAGGTTATTGCTATTACTCTTTCCTCGGCGTTGAGCGGTACCTATCAAAGCGCCAAACTTGCGCAAGCCATGGTGGGGGAAGAGGGCGTTTATGTCGTTGACTCCCTGACTGCAACGTATGCCATCGCCATGATTGCGGAATATGCCTGCGCGCTGCGTGACGAAGGCTTGTCGGCAAAGCAGATCGTTGCTGAAATCGAACGATTCAAAGGTCGAGTGAAGCTGGTAGCCGTGCTTGACACGTTGGAGTACCTGCAGCGCGGTGGGCGCTTGCCCAAAGCCGCCGCCCGCTTGGGCGAGGCTGCTAAGCTGAAGCCCGTTGTGGTAATCAGCGAAGAGGGAGAGGTGGGCCTTAGCACCGCTGTGCTTGGGCGAAAACGCGCTCTCGATACGCTATTGAAGAAGGTTGCTAAATATTCGGTTGATGCTTTCTTCCCGGCTATTCCGATTTATTCCTTTGGCACAAAAACGTGCGCGAAGATGGAGGACGAGATGATAGGCGCTGGTATGAATTTGTCTGGCAGGCGTCAAATCGGGTTTGTAATCGGCTCCCATATTGGCCCAGGCGCTTACGGCGTTGTTTTTGTAGAGCGGGAGTAACTGCACCGAATCCCACGTCAGTCCGTTGAAAGTTCACTACGGCTAATTTCTGACGATATTCTTTCCGCTTACGGGTATCATGGGCATCGATAAAGAATGCCCTTTGCACTGGGCATAAGGGCTGTAATGCAAGAATCGAGGGCTCCATAATGCGTTTACTCGGCGAGGATATTACGGTATTGGCGGGACATGGTTTCGATGAAAAAGGACCGTATCTTCTCATCAACGATATAAGCAAAGCGGCGCAGTATCGTTTTAGCGTGAGGAATAGAGCATTCACTTTGAAACAACTGCCTGAACGGTATTGCGTTGGCAGGTTTGATTTGCTTACGCACCAGAAGAGCGTGTGTCCTTTGCAAGTGAAGTTGCTGCCTTCGGAGCAGGACAACATGTGTCCTGCTTGCAGAGAAGCAACGGGATTCAACCCATCTTTCTATTACGCTGAAACAATTTCGCCGCAGCAGCGCGCCTACAACGAAACGCCCCATTACGTATATCTTGCCTATTTCTCTAAGCAGCATATTAAAGCGGGTATTTCATCGGAAACGCGAGGCATAGAACGTTTGTTGGAACAAGGAGCTCGCGCCGCTTGTATTGTTGGACGCTTCCCTGATGCGTATGAAGCTCGCATTTTGGAGGCTGCATTGTGTGCTCAGTCGCAGATACTGGAAACTATGCGTGCATCGGTGAAAGCACGATTACTTGCGGAAGAGCCCTATAAACCCGTGGAGGCTTGCGAGGCGCTAGAAGCTAGGGCGAGTGCTCTGGCACAGATCGATGAGGTGACCCGTGCGGGGTTCTCGTTGAAGGAACCAGCCCAGGATCTTTCTCATTATTATTTTGGCGGCCCTTCGCCTGATGTCAGTGAGTTACAGTTGCCGAAAGGCCATGAAACCGAATGCGCGGGAGAGTGCCTTGGAATGGTTGGGGATAAACTAGTTATGAGGCAGGGTAATTTTGGGTATGTGGTTTCCCTTAAAGAATGGGTTGCTCATGCGATCGATCTTTTTGAGGGAGAGGTTCACTTCGAATACGAGTCGGCACCGCAGCAGATTTCATTATTCTAGCTCTGAGTGCTTGGGGCTCTACAAATGCTTTAGTTTTAAGCGTCGTTCCGGTTTCGGGCGGCGCTTTCTATTTTCTCAGGGAAGCTTCTCCAGAAACGAGACTTTTAGAAAGCTCGGCTAAACGCTTAGCCGAAAGATGCTTTCCCTCTTTAACCCACTGTCGATAGAGGGTTAGCGCTGTATTACAGCTAAACATAAGAACAAGGGATATTTCGGCAGCGGAAAGGCGCCCGAACTTTCGGGTATTGATGCGCTGAAGTTCAGTTAATCGGGCAATGAGTGTGCTGCTGATGCTTTCCGAGCTGGTACCGCAAATCACGCATTCGTATACGGGATTCTGATTTCCTCCCTCGCAGAGATGGAGGATCAATTCGGCGACGAACTGCTCGTTGTTTTCAGGCAGATTCAAGCCTTCGGTTTTGTCGAGAAACGACCCTATGAAAACGTCGAGGTATTCCTGGGCAAGGTTTTCAAGTGCAGGGTAGTGACGGTAGAACGTCTTTTTGCCGATGCGCGCTTGGCGGCATAGTTCAGCAACGGTAATGGACTCGAGCGCTTGTTTGCCAGCGAGCTCTTCAAAGGATCCGTGGATGGCGTCAAGGGTCTTTACGATGCGAAGGTCGGTAGCATTGGCCATTCGTTTCTCCTTGCTGCTTTTGGGTGCTTGTCTGCCTTTTTGATTCATAGTACCCAATAACACTGCAGGATTGGATTATTATGACGAATAACACATGGGTCTATTAAGCTATCTAAGTAGCATAACTATTTATAATCCCACGTAAGAACGGTGCTACTAGAGTGTTGTAGGTATGGGTTTTGACATAAGAAAGGGCAGCTGTTTTGCTGCCCTCGATTCAATGATGGTTTAATTCAAAGCGTCTGCGTGGATTATTTTCTGGATGCTTTCTCTAAGGCTTCAGACAAAAGCGCATCTACATTTGCCCCGATTACATCTAAACCTGCGGCGCTTACACATTCCGTTTTCTCAATGCCATACAAGCGGGCAAGGACAGCGATGTTTTGGTAACCGCAGTCCGCTTCATCGGGAAGCGCGCCTCCTCGAGTGGTGACGTACGTGAGCTTGTCGGCCTTGCAGAGTCCAACGGGGCCATGCTCAGTGAAGAGATAGTTGACCCCCACTATGTCGATGTGTTCGATGTACGTTTTCAGCGAGGCTGGGTAGCTGGAAGCCCAAAAGGGGGCCGCAATAACGATCCGGTCGGCATCGCGGAACTGACGGGCGTAGGAAAATACCCCATCGTCGAATTCCCCTTTTTGCTCCAATGCTTGTCGCGCATTCAGCGATTCGGTAGTGAGTGGGGCGAGTTTTTCTTCTTCGAGGACGATCTCTGTAACCTCAAAGGGCTCTTGTGCCTGCATTGCCTCAATAACGCCTCTGGCGAGTTTCAGAGTGCGGGAAGTTGCGCGATTCACGCAGGCATTTACAAAAAGCAGTTTCATCATGGGTCCTTCTTCTGTTGGATCAATACGAGAAAGCCCCTTTAGCGTAACGCTAAAGGGGCTTTCGTATCTGGTTTGTTGTGCTTGATCGAATGATCGTTGGATGGCTATGCCTGTCGATAGTGGTGCAGGAAGTCGTCCAGATTGGTCATGCATTCACTGAGCACTTCGATGCGCGGCAGATATACCACGCGGAAATGGTCGGGCTGTTGCCAGTTGAAGCCCTTGCCTGGTACCAGCAGGATTTTCTTTTCGTGCAGCAAATCAAGAGCAAATTGCTCGTCGTTAGTAATATTGAATTTCTTTGCGTCAATTTTCGGGAAGATGTAGAAGCCGCCCTTGGGTTTTACCGCGGTAATACCGTCGATGCTGTTGAGGGCGTTGTACACGTATTCACGTTGTTCGTATACGCGTCCGCCGGGAACCACATAGCTTTCTACGCTTTGGTGTCCCCAAAGCGCTGTTTGAACGATGCTTTGCGCGGGAACGTTAGAGCACAGGCGCATGTTCGAGAGCATATCGATTCCCAGGATGAAGTCACGAGCGCAGTCGCGGTTGCCGGAAAGAACCATCCAGCCAATGCGATAGCCGGCAATCATGTGGCTCTTCGAGAGGCCGCTGAAGGTGATGCAGAACAGGTCGGGAGCCATGCTGGCGATAGATACATGCTCTTCACCGTCGAACACCAGGCGGTCATAAATCTCATCGGAGAAGATCATGAGCTGGTGCTTGCGAGCCACATCGACTATCTCCTGCAACACTTCGCGCGGGTACAGTGCGCCCGTGGGATTGTTGGGGTTGATGATGACGATGGCCTTGGTGCGCGGTGTGATTTTGCTTTCGATGTCTTGAATATCGGGATACCACTCCGCCTGTTCGTCGCAAATGTAGTGAACGGGATTGCCTCCAGCAAGGGTTGCGCAAGCTGTCCAAAGCGGGTAATCGGGGCTTGGGATAAGGATCTCGTCGCCATTATCGAGAAGAGCTTGCATGCACAGATTGATAAGCTCGCTCACGCCGTTACCGGTGTAAATGCTGTCCATGTCCACGTTGGGCAGGCCTTTGATCTGAGAGTACTGCATGATGGCCTTGCGGGCGCTGAAGAGTCCCTTCGAATCGCTGTAGCCTTCGCAGTCGGGTAGCTGGTGACGCATGTCCTGCACAACTTCATCTGGGGTGCGGAAACCAAAGGGGGCGGGGTTGCCGATGTTGAGCTTCAGGATGCGCATGCCTTGGCGTTCCATGCGTGCCGCTTCGTCAACAACCGGGCCTCGAACGTCGTACAGGACGTTGTCGAGCTTGGAGGATTTCTTGAACTGACGCATGGGTGCACTTCCTTCTGTGATGGTTACAGCAGTACCGCTTGTTTGTTCGCTGCTGGCTTCTGTGGTGTTGCCTTTGATGGTTGCAGTGGTTGCCGGCTTGGCTTGGGCGGGGTTATCCTCGCGAGTTTTGCCTTCGGCGAGCCATGATGTAGGAACGTTTAGTGTTTGGGCTAGCGCCGCCATGACGTCGGGACGGGGAATCGTTTTTCCGCTTGCATATTGGCTTACCTGACTTTTGCCAAGTTTGAATCCAAAAGCTTCAGCGGCATGGATAAGGTCGGTTTGTTTCATGTTAGCGCTGCGCATGGCAGCTTTAAGCCGATCGGAAAACGTTTGCTGCGCCACATTGTCTCCTTAAGTTCAAACCTTCTTTGAACTTTTCTTAGCACTGAAGTGAAAAGTTCAATTTATAGAAGGATAGCATGCTATTAAATTGAACTGAAGAGAATATCGGTAAAGCAAATTGAACTAGTGCTACAAAAAAAGCGAACGGCAACGCGCCGTTCGCTTGAAAGAGTTAGGGGTGGGTTGTTTCCCGCTCGCATCGTGTTAAGTGCGAGTAGTGGGAAAATGGGACCTGTTCCTATATTCTCACTACTCCTGCAGACCCTCGATGTAGTTGATCAGGTCGCCTACGGTTTCCAGGTCTTCGGGCTCGCCGAACTCGATGCCGCATTCGTCTTCCAGATCGCAGATGAGTTCAACCATGTCCAAGGAATCAATTCCCAGAGAATCGAAGGTAGCGTCTTCGGTAACCTGCTCGGGCTCGATGTCAAGGTTGTTGTTAAGAAGGGTGGTAATGGTGTTCATGATATCCATGATGAAAATCCTTTCATTGTGCGGTAAAACGCGAGGACATTGTACCCGATTACGCCGTATCGACGCGCGAAAGCGCGAGATCCTAACGAATTAGCACCGAGGGGAATTGCAAAGTGGAAATGGCGGAGACGTGTGCGAATCGAACACACCCGAGACGTTCTGCGCGCCTCTCAGCGGCTTTGAAGGCCGTGGGACCCACCAGGACCCATCCGTCTCCCTATAGAAACCGTGCCCATAATACCTTTTCAGGCGCGAGAAGCCAGACTTTTACCGCTTAATTCGGTAATCGGCAAAAGCTGGACAGGCGGTCTTTTATCTGTTTAGCGGATAGAGAACCGCCTGTATATTTACGCTAAGCTTCTTTGGTCTCCCGATCGTTTCGTGATGCGCTTTTCGTCAAAGTATTCAAGAAGGGGAATGGCGTACTTACGGCTTGTGCCCATCGCGTCTTTTAGCTCGGTTGCTGTGGCGCTCCCTTTTTCTTGGAGGCATTTAACGGTTGCTTCCTGCAATTGCTGCAGTGATTCTGCGGTAAAGCAGTAGGTTTTGTTCACGCGCAATGCCCGTCCTTGTTGCTCAAGCGCCAAGAGCGCTTTGCGGCCTTGCACGGCATTAAGCCCTGCTTCCTCGAAGATGTCATCAACGGGGGGTGGGGTAGTGCCATGCGAATGCAGCGCGGCGTAGAGGCAATCGGCTGCCTGCTTTTCCAGATTGCGGGCTCCGGCTCCTGCCTTCGGGTGGCTGATCTCGTTTTTCTCAAGGATAAGCTTTCCTGTTGTTATGGCTTCTTCCAGCAATGCCTTGAAGCATTCGTCTGGTAGATGACGTGGGTAGCGCTGATTGAGGGCGTTGATTGCCAAGCCGGTAGCAGCTGGTTCGTTTGCGTGGAAGGCCACCAGGATATTCTCCATGGCCATGATGTGCCGTTGAACCGTGGTGCGCTTGGCCCAGAGTTCATGGTTTGCACCCAATGATGTGTACTCAGGGCGTTTGGCGCTTTTGGCCTCCGACCCAAGCAATTTGGCAATGCGCTCCACAGGGAGGTTGGCTATACGGGAAATCTCCTTTTCCGAAATGGGGATATCGTACGAATCGATAATCGCATGGCAGATGGCAAGATCGTCGCTTTCCGTTAAGGCGGCCAAAAGTGAGCGGTCCGCATCCCTCAGATTCGTTCGGTGATGCGGGATGCTGTTAAGGACGGTGCCGCCACCGATAACGCGAACTGGTGAAAATGATCGGACGATAAAGCGGTCGCTGCGTGAAATGGGCAAGGGTACGTCAAGGCGTATCTGCGCAAAGGCGGTTTGCCCTGGGGCGAGTTCGCTGAGGCCATCCATCAAAAGAAGACGTCCCGTTACTTCTCGGGTGCCGTGTGCAATGTGCACGGTTGATCCGCTCTCGAATGGCTTTGCCTGCGTGTTGGTTGCTGGCAGGTAGGTAAACTGAGCGTCAAAACGGTTGCTTGCCTCCAAAGTGCCTGGCGTTATCAGGAAATCGCCAGGGTCGAGGTCTTCTTTTTTAACGCCGGCCAAATTCAATGCGGTTCGGTTGCCGGCAAGGCTTTCTTGAACTTCCGACCCATGAACCTGCACCGACCTTACGCGCGTGAGGATGCCCGAAGGAACCACCTCAAGCTCCATGTCGGGCACGACAGACCCCTGCCATAGGGTTCCCGTTACAACCGTGCCTGCGCCTTTGATGGTGAAAACGCGATCGATGGGAAGGCGGACGGGACCTTCCTTAAAGGCACTTCTCAGTTCCCGTGCCTGATCCGCAAGAACGTTCTTCAGCTCATCGAGTCCCTGTCCAGTTCGTGCGGAAACGGGAACAAGCGGAGCATCGGCAAAGGGCGTTCCTTCTAAACCTGCTCGCACTTCCTCGCTTACCAGCTCAATCCATTCTTCATCCACAAGATCGCATTTGGTGAGGGCGATAACGCAATTGGTAATGCCGAGCAGTTGAAGGACCGCGGTGTGCTCGCGTGTTTGGGGCATGATCCCGTCATCTGCCGCTATACACAAAAGAGCAAGGTCAATGCCTGAAGCGCCGGCAATCATTTGACGAACAAAGCGTTCGTGACCTGGCACATCTACCACGCCGAGAGACGTTCCGTCGGGAAGGGGGAGACGGGCGAACCCCAGTTCGATGGTGATTCCCCTACGCTTTTCTTCGGCAAGGCGGTCCGGGTCAGTGCCGGTAAGCGCTTCGATCAATGTCGATTTGCCGTGATCGATATGGCCGGCAGTGCCGACGATAAGGGGGCTTTCGCTTTTATGATGTGCCATAAGGGATCTCCAAACTAATGTGAGTGAGCAAGGAAGCCTGCGAGTGCTGTGGCGATTTCTTCGATCTCTTCGTTGTTCATGAGGGTTCGTGTGTCAAAGAGCAGTTTCTCTCGGTTAATGCGAGCTATGACGGGAGTTCGACGGTTTTGGGCAAGGTAGGCGGCACACTCTTGTGCGTTCCAGCCCAAGGGTTCGATCTCAACCGAATAGGAGGGGATGTCGTACATGGGAAGAGAGCCGCCGCCTGCTCGTGCAATGCTCGTTACGACAGAGATCCTGCACGAGCCTTCGGGGACTGAAGCGGAAACTGCTTTGCGCAGTGATTCCGCCTGCTCTTCTACTGCTTCGACAGGTGCGGTGAGCATATGCAAGGTGGGTATATGCTCGTGTGCCTTCTCGGGGTCGAGGTACAGGCGAAGGGTGGCTTCAAGCGCGGCGATGGTCATTTTGTCAAGGCGCAAAGCACGTGCTAACGGATTCTTCTTCAAGCGATCTATCAGGCATTTGTTGCCGACAATGATGCCTGTTTGTGGGCCGCCGAGCAGTTTGTCTCCCGAGAAGGAAACCAGGTCGCACCCTTCAAGCGCTTCGGTGACCGTGGGTTCCCCGTATCCCTCGAGACCTCGCAAGGGGAGAAGCATACCAGAGCCAAGATCTTCATACACCAGAAGGTCTTCTTCGCCGGTACCGCTTCTGCGCTCGTTTTCGCGAGCAGCAATTGCTTTCAGCTCTTTTGCCTCAACCGATTCGGTGAAGCCAATAAGGCGATAGTTGGAGGTGTGAACCTTTAGCAGCATGGCGGTGTCGGATGTGATGGCACTCTCGTAGTCGGAGGGGTGGGTTTTATTGGTGGTTCCCACTTCAACCATATGTGCGTTGGAGAAGTCCATAATATCGGGAATGCGGAATGAGCCCCCGATTTCGATGAGCTCGCCACGGGAGATGACCGCTTGACGGTTGCGGGCGAATTCGTTGAGCACCATCATCACTGCAGCAGCATTGTTATTGACCGCAATTGCTGCTTCTGCTCCAGTCAGGGTGCAGATCAACTCTTCGCAGTGGGAGTGCCTGCTGCCGCGCTGCATGGTGGTAAGGTCGTATTCCAAAGTGGAGTAGCCCTTTGCTGCGTTTTCGACCGCTGTTACTGCCTGCGGTGCAAGGGCACTTCGCCCCAAGTTGGTATGGAGTATCACGCCTGTGGCGTTGATTACCTGCTTGAGCGAGGGTTCGGCCTGCGCCTGCAGGCGACGGAGCGTTCTGTTTGCTATCTCTTCTTCTGTTGGTGCCGTATTGTTTTCAAGGATTATAGTGCGGGCTGCTTCAACTTCCTTGCGAATGCAATCGACTACCAGTTCGTGGGGAAAGGCTTCCATCGGGATAGACCGAGAAAGCGTGGTGAGCACTTCGTCTACAGCGGGAAGGGCTCGCAGGGCTTTGAGCTGGAGTTCTGTTGGCATAGTTTGCAACCTCTTCTGTGTTTGATCGGTTCAAACCCAAGTGTCGGGAGTGTATTCAAGCGCACATTATAAAAGCTTCGTATTTAACGGGCTTGCTTTTCCCATTAGTGGACAATTTGAGGCACTGAAGTGAAAAGCTCGCGTGACAATCTCGCGTCAATGGGTATAATCAGCGCGGCAAAAGCATGATGTTCAGCTGTTTTCTGCCTATGAGCTGATCACGATGTGTTTGCCGTCGTTGCCCGATCGGGCATTTGCTGCGCTTGATTCTGCTCCAAGCGCCATCTTTTCTGCATTCCCGCCCGTGTGGTGGGTTTCCTGTTGTGTCGGGCGAACTGCGCCATCCCCCCCAGTGCGGCATTAGCGGTTTTGCCCCTTTCCCCCTCAATGAAGGAGACTTGCGTGAATTCTGAGACTAAAGAACGAGTGATTCTCGTTGTATGCGGCGTTGTTGCTGCCGCCGTTGCCATCATGCTCGCATCGAGCGGCAATCCGGGCAACATGGCAATTTGCATCGCTTGCTTTGTTCGTGATACCGCCGGCGCTATGAAGCTGCAGACCAACGAAACGGTGCAGTACCTGCGCCCTGAAATCATTGGAATCATCGTTGGCGCTTGCGTTATGGCTTTTGCAAACAAGGAATTCAAGGCCACAGCTGGTTCTTCCCCCTTTACCCGCTTTGTCCTTGGCTTTGTAATGATGATTGGCTGCCTTATCTTCTTGGGTTGCCCGTTGCGCATGGTTCTGCGTATGGCGGGCGGCGACCTTAACGCCTGGGTTGCCCTGATTGGCTTTGCCGCCGGTATTGGTGTTGGCGTTCTGTTCCTGAAAAAAGGCTTTTCGTTGGGCCGCGCTGAAGCGGTAAAGAAGGCAGAAGGTCTTGCTCTCCCCGTTATCGTTATCGCTGTGTTCGTCTTGAGCATCACCACTACCGTGTTTGCTGTTTCCCAGTCTGGCCCTGGCAGCATGCATGCTCCGGTTGCTCTTTCCATCATCGGCGGTATTGCTTTTGGCGTTATCGCTCAGCGCACGCGCCTTTGTTTCGCTGGAGGCCTGCGTGACACCTTCCTGGTACGCGATGGTTGGGGTTTGGTTGTAATCGGCATCCTGTTTGCTGGCGTGCTCGTTTACAATCTTGCTTCCGGCCATTTCAACCTTAGCTTCGCCGATCAGCCTATCGCTCATACCGATGCTCTCTGGAACATTTTGGGTATGTTTGTTGTGGGCTTCAGCGCTACGCTTTTGGGCGGCTGTCCCCTGCGCCAGATGGTATTGGCTGGCTCTGGTTCCGGCGATTCTGCCGTAACGTTTATCGGACTTCTTGTCGGAGCGGCGTTTGCCCACAACTTCGGCATTGCTTCTAGCCCCAAGGGCGTAACCGAGGCTGGTCAGATTGCCACCGTAGTTTGCATCGTCGTATTGTTCGTCATTGCCGCTGTTAACCTTAAGCGCGCACGTTCATAAAGGAGCTCAATATGGTTACCGTAGACGCTAAGGGTTTGTTTTGCCCCGAACCATTGATGATGACCCAGGATGCCCTGAAGAAGAATCCTGGCGAACAGGTGGTTGTAGAGGTTGATAGCGCAACTCCGCGCGATAATATCCTGCGCCTTGCTCGCCGCAAGAAGCTGAATGCCACTGTTGATGAAAAAGACGGAGTGTTCACCATTGCTATCGGCTAACGTTTCGTAGCTTTGTTTGCCCCGATCAGCGCCTTGTTTCCGAGGAAAGTCTGGTCGGGGCTATTTTATGTAAATGAGAACGGATTAAGATCAAGCGTTTTGCAGCGCATTTGTCGTTCTGGGTGTACCGTAGGCGCTTTTCCGCAAGGGGTTTTTGCCACTGGTGTCGCTGACGTTCTCACCGTTGCCTGGGCGGAACTTACCGCTTTGATCGGTTGGGGTGATGTCTGGTGGAGTAGGGTTGTTTTCATGATTATTGTTGCTTTCCATACCACGGCTGACGCATTCGGGTTTGAGGAAATTGCCAAACGCTGCGGCCTTGAAGGTCGTTTGGGCACTATCCCGCGGAGCATTTCGGCTGGTTGCGGTTTTGCTTGGCTTGTCGAACAGGGTTCGAGGGAAAAGCTTCAGCGGTTCATCGTCCAACAGGGACTCGAATGCGAAGGGATATACGAACAATGAGGATCCTGAATGTTACCGCCCAAAAGCCAGATAGCACGGGCAGCGGTGTGTATCTGGCCGAAATGGTGCGTTGTGAAGTCGCTGCTGACCATAGTGCCGCAGTTATTTGCGGAATCGCCCCCGATGATCCGCTGCCGTTTCCGGCTGGTGTAAGTGCGTACCCGGTTCACTTCGAAACGGACGAGGTGCCGTTTCCCGTATGCGGTATGTCGGACGAAATGCCCTATCGGGCAACGCGTTATCGCGACATGGACCATCAGATGGTTTCTTGCTTTCGCGCTGCTTTTGCGAAGAGAATCGAGCGGGCTGTAGAGGAATATTGCCCTGATGTGGTGGTATGCCATCACTTATATCTGCTTACCGCTTTGGTGCGAAGTATGGTTTCCGACATCCCGGTGTTTGCTATTTGCCATTCCACCGATCTTCGTCAAATGCGTACGCACAGTCTTGAGTGCGATGTCATTATTGAAGGCATCCGCTCTCTGACGGGCGTTTTTGCCCTCCACGGTGAACAGCGCGGCGAGATCATCGATCTGTATGGATGCGAGCCTTATAACGTTCAGGTGCTGGGTACTGGGTACAACTCCTCAGTGTTTAAGACTTCATCCCCGCATTCGCAGGAGGAAGGTGAGCTATCGCTTCTGTACGTTGGCAAGATTTGGGAAAAGAAGGGCGTTGGGTGTTTGCTTGATGCCGTTGACCAAGTTCAGGCTCCTGGGAAACAGTTGAGTCTTTGTCTAGTGGGTGGACATAATGATGCTGCCGAATACCAACGCTTTACCCAGCGGGCGGCTGTCTGCACTGCTGCTGTTGAATTTGCGGGCCGCCTTGAAACGCATGAATTGGTGCGCGCCTATCAGAATGCCGACATCTTCGTGCTCCCGTCTTTTTTTGAAGGGTTGCCCCTGGTTGTTGTCGAGGCGCTGGCCTGTGGTTGTCGTGTTGTGGTGAGCGATCTGCCCGGTATTCGTCCGTGGCTTGAAGGCCATGTCCCTGATGCGCCTGTGGTGTTCGTGCGTCCGCCTCGTATGCGCACGGCAGACGACCCTTGCCCCGAAGAGCTGAGCCCTTTCTCTGAGCGTATTGCTTGCGCTATTGGTGAAGCGGCACATTTGGCTCCATTTGAGGGCGATATGCATTCGCTTACGTGGGAAGGGCTTACGGCTCGTTTTGTTTCCTTCGTTCGCCCATTCTGTAAGGGGTGATCTTCGTGATCTATTTCGACAACGCCGCCACTACACTTATGAAGCCGCCCGGGGTTGCTGATGCTGTAGTGCGCGGTATCTCGTCTTTTGGTGGCGTGGGGCGTGGGGTGCATCCAGCATCCCTTGAAGCGGGTAGGGCTGTGTTTGAGGCTCGTCGCAGTGTGGCGCGTTTGCTTGGCGCGCCTTCGCCCTCATGTGTCTCGTTTGCCCTGAATGCCACAATGGCATTGAACATTGCCCTTCAAGGCTTGGCGACTCCTGGCTGTACGCTCGTCACCACAGCGGCTTCGCACAATTCTGTGTTGCGTCCCTTGAACCGTCTTCGCGATGAATCAGGGTGTGTGGTAAAGGTTGTTTCGATTAAACCCGATGGCAGCCTCGACTTCGACGAATACGAGCGCATGCTTTCGGAAGGTGGCGTTCGTTATGTTGCCGCAACCCATGCATCGAACCTTACCGGTGATGTGTACGATGTTGCTCGTATGGCCCAGATTGCCCATAAGCATGGTGCCCTGTTTATCCTTGATGCCGCTCAAACCGCTGGTGCTCTTCCTCTGTCCCAAGAAGAACTTGGCGCCGATGTGGTGTGCTTCACGGGGCACAAGAGCCTGTTTGGCCCGCAGGGCACGGGAGGCCTTTGTGTAGTGCCCGACCTCGATATAGCACCTTTGGTGGAAGGCGGGTCGGGAACCCATACGTTCGATGAGCGCCATCCGCGGTTCATGCCGGAAGCGCTTGAGGCAGGTACGGTAAACGCCCATGGATTGGCTGGCTTGGCGGCTGGCGTACGTTATATTGAAGAAACGGGCGTTGACGCAATCCATGAAAAGGTATCTCGTATAACGTCCCAGTTCGAGGAGGGCACTTGTGATATTGGGGGCGTTTCTGTTCTGGGCGGTCATGGAGGCATCGATCGAAGCGGGGTTGTTGCCATCGATGTCGAGGGTGTCGACTCTTCTTTGTTGGGCGATGCCCTAGCACGTGATTGGGGCATTTGCACCCGTGCTGGTGCTCACTGCGCGCCTTTGATGCACAGGGCGCTGGGCACCGAACAGCGCGGGGCGGTGCGATTCAGCTTCTCGTGCTTCAATACCGAAGAGGAGGTAGCCAAGGGCGTCGTAGCGCTAAAAGAAAGCGTGAACGCACTCAGGTAATCAATGGCGCTGTATCTATGGCGCCTTGCAGGAAAGGAAACGCATATGAAGGAAGTTGACGCACGTGGGCTGCAGTGCCCCAAGCCTCTGATGATGGCGAAGAAGGAACTTGATGGTGGCTGCGATTCGTTGTTGGTGAAGGTCAGCAACGAAGCCGCCGTCTCGAATCTTCAGCATCTGGCGGGTCGTATGGCACGTCCTGTTTCGGTTGAGCAGGAAGATGATTTCTGGAATGTTCGGATCGGCGGTACTGATGGGGAAGAGGCCAACGCTCAGGCTGCTTCTTGCGAATGCGCCGAGCTGGAGCCTTATGCCGTATTTGTTGGTAAGGATTATGTGGGCGATGGTGACGAAACCTTGGGCAAGAGCTTGATGAAAATGGCGCTGTATACCCTTTCGGAATCGGGCAATCCTCCCGCGCATTTGCTGTTCATGAACAGCGGCGTAAAGCTGGTTGCCGGCGGCGAGCAGGCGATTATCGACAGTGTTAGCTCCCTTATCGCCCAAGGCACAGAAGTCCTGGTATGTGGAACCTGCCTCGATTTCTACGGGCTGAAAGAACAGCTTGCTGTGGGCGAGGTTTCCAACATGTATGACATTTTGGGACGCATGCAGGAATCTTCAAAAACCATCACCTTGTAATCATGGCGGAATATCTGGTTTCCTTTGATTCAACCCATGCGGCGCTTTCGTTCGAGGCGGCGTTTGGGCCCGAGGGCTCATTAGTACCTGTGCCACCCAAGGTGCGTGCGGGCTGCGGAATGGGACTGTTGTTTCGCTGTTCTGATGACAGCAAGGCGGTAGGGCAGGCGCGCAACGTAGCTTGTGAACTGGGTGTTGAAGATCAGATCGATGGCTTGTTCGCAAAGGAGTTGGGCGCTTATCGCTCCGTTCCTTTGGTTGGATAGAGCAGGGCTTTGTTTGCGGGTTTGGACTTTGATAGCACGGTGAGCAACGAAACATCTGGAGGGTTTGCTCGATAGCGATCGATCGTTGCAGCGGCTCTCGTCCATATCCCGTTTTCATCTCGATAGCAAAGTGGGCCGAAAGAACACTCTTCCGGCCCACTTTTTAATGGCGTCTATAACATCATTCGTTCGTTGCCCTTTTGCCAGCTCCCATTCCGCAAGGGATAGTTTTCAGGCGCGGGCAGCAACGGTACGGGCTTCGTTAGTGATTGCGACGTCTTGCAGCTGCGGCGCCTGCTGCTGCAGCAGTGCCGGCAAATCCCAGGGCGGCAACTGCCACTGCGGTATTGTCGCTGGTGATAGGTAGGGCTTTCTTGTCATACTTGGCGGGTTTATCGGATTTGACCGCCGCTTGGGTCAATTTGTTGGCGTCGTCAATGGCGGCGTTGCTGCCGGGCTGCGGCGTGGGATCGGATGTGAGTTCAGCCGCTTCGGGTGTAAAGGTTAAGTCGGTGTTGAGCCACAGTGTATGGATCCAGCCACTCTCAGGATCGACCACGCTTAGCTCGCTCGCCTGGTAGCCATACTCCACGCCATTGATTATCAGCTTGGTGTCGGGCGTGAAGTAGAAACCACGCGCCGGCTTAAAGTACAGGCCATAGCGATAGGTCACACCAGGCTTAAAGGCATCGATGTGGTTGGTTATGTTTTGGTCCCAGAACTCAACGGAATTCACCTCGCCGCCGTCACTACCCGTCCAAAACTCACACTGAAGGATAGAGTTCGAACCCGTCGGAGTGCCCGCCGTAAAGACCGGCCTATCGCCCGCCTTAAAGGTGGTTGTGGCACCGCTGATCTCGATAACGTCGATAGCTTGCCATTCGTCAATCGGCTGCTCGCACAGCATATTGGCTGCATTAGCCGCGAACACGCCGTTAATGGTCTTGATGGTATTGCTCGCCCATTGGCCGTTAACGTTCACGTTATAGACGTCGGCAAGGGTGTTATCGTCCTTGAGCCTTAGCTCGACGGAATACATATAGAACTTGCCCTCTTCGAAGTGGTCAATCTTCTTCATGCCCGGCGTGTACTTTGCGGGGTCGGAATACCAAAAGGCAACGGGCGTGAGTTCCGTGGGGTCACTGCCGTCCATTTCCTCCCAGCACTCATACGCGATCTCGTACTTGTCGGCATCGGCGGCAGGGATCGTTCCCGTTGCGCGTGGAGCCTCACCGGGTGCGTAGTCGGTCTTCACGTCGTTGACATTCAGGTTCTCGAGGCTCTGCTGCTGCGTTGCGGCAAGGGTAAGTTCGGTGCTGATGTTGTAGCGGAGACGGTAGTCGTCCCTGGTTTCGTTGATGACGACCGAACCGCCCTGCTGGTTGCCGTTGAATATATCATCGGGGTCCCCAGTGATGATGGGGCCACCTTCGTATTCGGTACCAGTGTAGGTGAGCGTTGATGCGATCTTCTTCTCTTTCTGCAGCGTTAGGCTGTAGCTGACACTCGGATCAACGTTGCCGCCGGTGTACGTCAGCGTCCCTTGCATATGCGTTCCTGCTGGAGTCATATGCAGCATTACGACGGATTCGGAGGGATTTTCCGTTTCGACAAGAGCATGGGAAGATCCATCTGTCTTGAAGTACACGGTATCTTCGGAAAGGCACTTGGCATCGGCATCGGGAACCTCTGCGAAATTGATTGTTTGACCTGTTCCCTGAGTGAGTGCAAAGGTGCCGTTTAGCGTGCAATCAGCGTAGTGGTTGACCACCGTTGTATTTATCTTAATACCGCCTGGATTGTCGGTTACGTCGGTCACGCCGCGGGTCTGGATGGCGTCTGTTGGCATTGAGCTGTTTGCGGGAGGTGCAGGCGTCTGAGAGGTTGCCGCCGCTTCGTTTTGATTGCTTGCCGTAGACGCGGCCGTTTCTGCCGAAGCCTTCTGGGATGTGTCAGTTTGCGAGGGGTTTGCCTTCGGAGCAGATTGTGCCTCTGGTGCCGCTGCGGACTCCTTGCTTGCTTGGGTTGGGGTCGACGGTGCTTCGGTTCCATTCGTCGCGTTGTTGCTCGCGGTCGGGGCAGGAGCGGCTTCCTCGGCTGTGACAGTCGCAGTGCTGTTTGCCTGCACCACATTTTGATCTGTATCTTCAGCTGCTAGCGATATGCCTGGCATCATGAGTTGACCCGCTATCAGGGCGCTAACTCCAACGCGAGCTATCCTGGTGCTTGTGCGGCGCTCTGTTCCGTTGGAAGGCGAGCAGTTGCGCTCGCGCTGGGTTTGCTGCGCAACGTGTTTTCTGTCCATGGGGAACTCCTTGGTCGTGGGCGGTATTGATGCAACCACCGTGCACCGGATTGACCAACCTGCCAAGGTACGTACATACGCACCCCCATTATGAGCTGCGGGTTTATGTATTGATGGCATTGTTTTTCTGATGGTGGCAAAGCTCAAAGGTGAGAACGATTCGCATGTTGCTATGCGATCAAAAGAGTTCTAAACACAGAAGGACCTGGAGCGATTATTCTGCTCCAGGTCCAAAATGAGGTTTGCTATTCGTCGAAGTTCGCTTTCTTGCTGGGGGGGCAAACGAGTGTGGGGGTATCAGCTGTCGCTGAAGGTAAGGTGGCCAGCGTTTCCTTCGGTTATGTATCCGATGCGTGCGGGCTTGCGACCGGAAAGCTCTTCAAACGTTTCCTCGAAGAGCCTTGAACTCTCAGCAGGGATGGCAGCCAGTATACCGCCTGAAGTTTGCGGGTCGCAGATGACCCCTAGGCGATTATCGAACTCTTCTTCTTCGATATCTCCTTGGTCGATGAAGCCTTCAAGGTCATCCATGATGGAGAACGTGCGGCCAGGACGGCAGTAGTCGCAGGAAAGCTGCCAAACCTGTTCGAATAGGGGGAGCGACGCGAAATCGATAACGGCGCTACAATTGCTCGATTCGAGCATTTCATGCAAGTGACCGGCCAACCCAAAGCCCGTTACATCGGTTGCAGCATGCACGTCTGCGGCTCGCATGGCCGCACCGCCTGCCGCGTTCAATTCCATCATCGAATCGATTACGGGCCTCATTTCTGCTTCGGTGATCTGGTCGATCTTTGCCGCAGCACTCATGATGCCGGTGCCCAAGGGCTTGGTGAGATACAGTACGTCACCAGGGCATGCGCCTTCATTGCGCACAATAGCATCGGGGGCAACCGTTCCGAACACCGAGAGGCCATACTTTGGTTCCGTGTCGTCGATGGTGTGACCGCCGGAAACGAAAGCTCCCGCTTCAGCTACAGCGTCTGCTCCGCCTTGGAGAATAGCCGCTGCGACATCGGTTCCGAGTGAGCAATCGAGAGCCAATAGATTCAACGCAACATGAGGTTGAGCGCCCATGGCGAATACGTCCGAGAGAGCATTGGCCGCCGCTACACGTCCGAATTCGTAAGGATCATCTACCACGGGAGTGAAGAAGTCGACAGTGAGCACGGCAGCTAAATTGTCGTTGAGCTGCCAAACGGCGCAATCATCGCTCGTCTCGTATCCAAGCAATAAGTTACTAGCTGCGGGTGGTGCACCTGCAGGATGGAGGGAAGAAAGTATTTCCTTGAGATCGCCCGGACCCCACTTTGCAGCTCAACCGCCTTTCGAGGTAAGTTGCGTAAGGCGTATGCGCTCTTCTTTCTCGCTCATATTCCCTCCTTATACCAGTATTCCAGTATATCAGGTCAAGCGATTCGGGTTTATTCTTCTATGCTGCAAACTTTGGCTTTTACCTGGTATTTTGAGTTATTTTCAGTTGAGAATTATTAAGAATAATCGACCGTTTATCGATATTTTGCAAAATGGCGTCTTTTTTCGAGATGGTCGACCCTAAGAGCTTCGATACGATACGCCCGTAGAGCCCTGCCCAACAGCAGGGAAGGATAGCAATCGAAAGGAGTGGGAAATGGAGCTGTCGCGCAGAAGCTTCTTCAAGGCTGCCGGTGCCGCATTCGCAACCAGCATGGCCTTCGAGTTTATGCAGCCTTCACCGGCTTTGGCAGTGGAATCCTCCTCCGAGTGGAAGCTCGTTAACACCGAAGAGTACACGAACATCTGCTGCTACTGCGCAGGTGGTTGTGGCTCCCTTTGCTCGGTGCGTGATGGTGAGCTTATCAACTTGGAAGGCGATCCCGATCATCCCATCAATCAGGGTGGTTTGTGCCCCAAGGGTGCAACGATGTTCCAGCTGCGTAACGTTGTAAACCCCGAAACCCATGAAATCGAAAAGAGTAAGGTTCGCCAGACCAAGCCTTTGGTTCGTCGTCCTTTCTCAAAGAAATGGGAACCCATTACGTGGGAGCAGACAATTCAGGAAATTGCCCGCAAAACCAAGGAAACCCGTGATGCTGGTTTCGTCGAAACCGAAGAAGTTAAGGGCAAGACCCTTACCGTGAACCGCTGCGAAAGCATTGCCAGCTTGGGCGGTTCTCAACAGAACTCCGAAGAAGAGTACCTCATCCTCAAGATGATGAGAGCGCTTGGTATCGTGGCAATCGATAACCAAGCCCGTGTTTGACACGGCCCCACCGTCGCCGGTCTGGCGGCATCATTTGGTCGCGGCTCAATGACTACTCATTGGTGCGACATGCAAAACACCGATGTCATTATGAACATCGGATCCAATTCCGTTGAAAACCACCCCGTTAGCGCCAAGTGGCTGCATAAAGCTCATGATAAGGGCGCAAAGTGGATGGTTGTCGACCCCCGCTATACCCGTACTGCAGAGCAGGCAGACATCTATTGCCCCATCCGCAGCGGCACGGATATCGCGTTCTATGGTGGTCTGTACAAGTACATCATCGATAACCTGATTGAGCCTGGCTTGGCAGAGTACACCCGTACGGGCAAGAACCCCGACAATTACAACTTCGAATACCTGATCAACTACACCAACGCTTCCTACATTCTTATGGAGGAATTCGACTTCGATCCCGAAACGGGTCTGTTCAGCGGTTGGGATGCTGAAAAGGAAACTTACGACGCTCATTCCTGGCATTACGAGACCGATCACGAGGAGCCTTGGGATACCTCTGAATCTGGTGCGTATGCATGGTCGGTAAAGCCTGGCGTACCTGGGTTTGAAAAGCCGGTCCTTACTGTTCCTAAGAAGGATGCCACGCTTCAGCATGAGCGCTGCGTATACCAGAAGTTCAAGGAGCACTACTCCCGCTACGACATGGATACCGTTTGCCGTGTTTGCGGCATGGACAAAGAAGACCTCGAGTTGGTGTACTCCACTTGGGCTACTTCTTGCGCTCCTGGCAAGGCGGGCACCATTCTGTATGCACTGGGCCAGACCCAGCACACGTATGGCGCTCAGAATACTCGTTCTATGTCGGTTCTCCAGTTGCTCTCTGGCAACATTGGTGTTCCTGGCGGCGGCGTCTGCGCATTACGCGGCGAGCCTAACGTTCAGGGTGCAACCGACATGGGCATGCTGGTAAACGAGCAGCCTGCATATTTGAAGTGGTCGAACACCACCGACCGCGATACCTTGGCCCACTGGCTTTCCAGCCAAACCTATTCCGATGGCTATTACACGAATAAGCCTAAGTTCATGGTGTCTGCGCTGAAGGAATGGTATGGCGAAAACGCTACTGTCGAAAACGATTACGGTTACGACTGGTGGCCAAAGGTTCCCAGCCACGATGGCTCCGACTGGTCCGAGATGTCCTCCTTCGAAAAAATGAAGGAAGGCACCATGAAGGGCTACTACGCATGGGGTATGAACCCCTGCCACAGTGCGCCCAACTCCGGTAACGTTCGTCGTTCTATGGCCAACTGCGATTGGGTCGTAGTTGTAGACCAAGTAATCACTGAAACCGCTTCCTTCTGGGATGCGCCCGACATGAACGCCGAGGAAATCGGCACCACGTGCTACTTCCTGCCTTGCGCTCTTATTTATGAAAAGCCGGGGACCATCCTCAACTCTGGTCGCTGGATTCAGTGGCGTCAGCAGGCAGTTGAGCCCTGGGATGAGGCAAAGCCCGACTACGAGATCTGTGATCTTCTGTGGAAGGAAATCTGCCGCCTGTACAAGGAAGAGGGCGGTGCTAACCCCGATCCTATTCTGAAGATGAAGTGGGACTACTACGTCGATGGCAAGATCGATCCCCGTCCTGTTGCTTGGGCTCTGAATGGCTACAAGCTGGAAGGCTCCGATTGGTCTCAGGGCTTCGAGTCAAACGCAGACGGCGCAACGCTCGCAAAGGGCAGCATCAACCTGCTTCCTGGTTATGCGAAGTTGGAGGCCGACGGTTCTACTGCATGCGGTATGTGGATCTACTCCGGCTTCTACGCCAACAACGATGCTCCGCTTTCCGCTGAAAGCCAGCCCGTTTACAAGCGCAACAACGTGGATACTTCAGGCTTGGGTCTGTACTCCGACTGGGCCTATGCTTGGCCGAACAACCGCCGCGTCATCTACAACCGTGCTTCTGCAGACCTTCAGGGTCAGCCTTGGGCGGAGGACAAGGCGTTGGTCAAGTGGGACTTGAACGAAAAGAAGTGGGTAACTGGCTATAAGGCCGGCATGGATATCCCCGACTTTGCAGCTACCAAGGCTCTGCCCGACGGCACCACCCAGCAGATCGAGCCCAACAACAAGGCGTTCTTCATGCTGTGGGAGCAGAATGGCCGACTTGAAAGCTACGGCATGGTGGATGGCCCGCTGCCCGAACACTACGAGCCCTTCGAAACCCCGCTTTCCGAGAACTTGCTCAATGGCCGTTTGAATAGCCCCTGTTATCTGGGTCGTCCTGATGATGAGGGCAAGAAGGGTCTTGGAACCAAGTACTCTGACGAGTCCACGCGCCGTGCAACGGCAGACGAGTTCCCCTATGTTGCCACTACGTACTCTGTTACGGAGCATTGGCAGACGGGTGCTCAGACGCGCGCCTGCCCGGCACTTGTTGAGGCTATGCCTGGCGACATGATTGAGCTTTCGCCTGCTTTGGCGAAGGAGAAGGGCATCCAGACCGGCGACGATGTTCGTGTTTGGAACCGTCGTGCTTCTGTCGTGGTTACGGCAGTGGTTACGCCCCGTATCCGTCCGCTTACTGTCAATGGTAAGACCCAGCATCTGGTTGGCATGACCCACCACTATAGCTGGAGCAAGCTTTTCGGCCTTACTACGCATGGTGCGGTAAACGATCTGACGCCGAACGTCGGCGACCCGAACAGTCAGACGCCTGAATACAAAGCGTTCCTGGTTAACATCGAGAAGACTACGGTTTAGGAGGAGGTGACCCTAGATGACTGAAATGGCTATTTTGTTCGATTCGTCTCGCTGCACTGGCTGCAGGGGTTGCCAGGTTGCCTGCAAGTGTTGGAACGACTTGCCTAGTGAGCCCACCGCGGAAAACCCTTATGATTCCGTGAATTGGGACGGTAAGTTCACCCATCCTGCCGACCTTAATTCCTGCACCCGTTTGATTATGACGTTCGAAGACTTCGAGGATGAAAAGTCCCAGAAGCGCGTTGGCTGGGCATTTGGCCGCCGTGCTTGTCAGCATTGCACCAACGCGGGCTGTGTAAACATGTGTCCCGCGGGTGCGCTGTATAAGGACGAGGAGACCGGTATGGTCACCTACGACCAGGACAAGTGCATTGGTTGCCAGAACTGCTCGGCAGCTTGCCCGTACGATGTTCCTCGCTACGAGGACCGTGGCGGCAAGACCGTTATCAACAAATGCTCGGGCTGTGTCGATCGTATTGCTCAGGGCATGATGCCGGCATGTGTTACCACCTGCCAGCCTGGCGCCCTGCAGTTCGGCACGCGCGAGGAAATGATCGCACTTGCAAATGAGCGTCTGCAGCTGCTGCGTGACCGGGGATACGAAGATGCCTGCATCTACGGCGAAAACGAGATGGACGGCTTGCATGTTATTCAGGTCTTGAAGCACGGCATGAAGCCCCATGGCGCAGTTGAGAATCCGCAGATTCCTCCTGCTGCTTTCCTTTCGGGCATCATGAAGCCCGTCACCGCTGTTGGCGCTGGTGCTACGGTTCTCGGTCTTGCTGCAATGTTCGGCCTTGCTGCTGGCTATAAGCGCGATACGTTGGTCTACAACGACGGCAACGGCGATACCATCAGCCTGGAAACAGGCGAGGTTACCAAGCAGGGCAATGGTCCTGACGAACGTACCGTGATGGAGGCCATTACCGAGAACCTTCCCATTGGCAAGAAAGGGGGCGATGACCATGAGTAAGCACGCTGAGTTCGACATCACGCCTGAAGAACAGGCTGAAAATGAAGCGTTCCTGCGCGGACGCGAAGTTGCTGGCGAGCGCTATATCAAGCGCCACTCCAAGCAGGCTCGTTGGACGCATGGCATCACCGTTAGCTGCTGCATGTGGTTGATGTTCTCTGGCGCTTTCGTGTTCGTGCCTCCTCTGGCAGCCATGGTGGGTCCGGATGTGGTCTTCGCATTCCGTATGAGCCATCGCATCCTCGGCGTCGTGTTCGTGTTGGTTCCCATCATCAGCGCCATCATGGCACCGGCTGGTGTGAAGCACATTATTCACAACAACATTTGCCATTGGACCGAAGACGACAAGAAGTGGATGATTCTGTTCCTGCCGTATCTGTTCATGGCCAAGTGGATTCACATGCCCGATCAGGACGAGCAGAAGTCTGGCCAGCGTGTGGCTGACGGTGCTCTGTGGATTTCCGGCATCATCATGGGCATTACGGGCGTGCTGCTTCTTTTGAACTCCACGATCTTGCCTATGGGCACGGGAGCTCATTCGTGGCTGCTGTTCTTCCATGACCTGTTCTTCTGCATCATGCTCATCTTCGCCCTTGCCCATATCTTCTTGGGCGCAGGCATCTTTCAGCCGTATCGCGGCATGTGGAAGGTAATGTGGAAAGATGGTCTGATCTCCGAATCCGACGCGTTGTACCACTGGGGCCACTGGGCACGCGATGTCCTTAAGACCGACAACAACGTTGTCCGCAAAAAGGACGACGAAAAGTAGCGGTCGTACAAGGCCAATTGAAGATGCCGTTCCCCTTTTTGGTGGAGCGGCATCTTTCTGCCAAGCTGCACCATTCAGGAGCAATTTCTTGTTCTGTGTGCAGCGGAGATAGAGGCAAGTACCTATCCGGAAGCAACAAGAGGATGTGGAATGAACCTTAAGTTTATTGATCGCGTAATCAAGGCGAACGAGGATACTTTTTCTGAGGAAGACGTCAATCGTCTAAAGTATTTTTATGGCTTATGGGACGATATGGATCGCTGGTCGAAAGGCCCAACTACCGCCGAAAAGCACTATGCAGTTCCGTCGGCAGAGGAGTTGGAAGAAGCTTGGATGGCCGATCGCCCTGTGTTTTCGTTTGCCCCTCCGAAAATCCAGAAAAGTCGTTTTGCGGCGATATGCTATAGCCTTCGTGAATACGTTTGCGACGAGGGGGGATTGAGCGAAGAAGATGCCAAGGCGCTTCTTGAAGTCAATTTCCGCTCACTGGTTGAGCAGGAGGATATGGAGCTTGCGGCAAGCGACCCTGAGGCATTTATTGGGGGATTGCTTTCCAATGCCTACGAGCAGGAAATTCCCTCTGCCGCAGCTCACATGGTCGCTATGGTTGGCATGATGGCCTTGCGTGTTGATTTGGAACTCGTGGCAAAAGCCGTGGTAAAAGAGCAGCGCAAGATCAACAAAATGAACCATAATCCGCTTTCCTGCCCCGTGTGCGGAAGCACACCTGCATTGGCTAAAGTTGGTGGCGAAAGCCCTACTGATGGTCGTGGCCGAACCCTGTATTGTCAGCAATGTGGAACCGAATGGGCATTCGAGCGCATTCGCTGTGCGCGTTGTGGCTCACAGAACCCTCAGCATCTTCATTACTTCAACGTTGAGGGTGATGATGCCCATCGCATTCACAAGTGCGATGAATGCAACGGCTATATTCGCACGGTGTTCATCGAGGATGCTTTGCGTCCGTTCTCTTACGAGGTCGAGGAAGTGGTAACCGCAAAGCTTGATGCTATTGCCCGTGACCCAAAGTTTCAGACGCAAGAGTAGTGTTGAAGCATAGACTTGAAGGCGACCATGAAGGTCGCCTTTTTTATTTGTCGGTAGCTGGAGGACTGTGTTGATCAACCTGGCCGAAGAGTGGCGAAGGCTCGATGGGCGCCGTCGAAAGCCTGACTCTCAAGATCATTGGGACGAGCGCGCGAAATCTTTTTCATTCAAAGATGCCCCTGATACTTATTTGCGGTCTTTTATTTCGAAAGCTGGCATTACCGGCAAAGAAACCGTGCTTGACATGGGCTGTGGGACAGGTTCGCTTGCCGTTGCCCTTGCCGCTATGGGTTGCTCGGTTGTTGCTGCCGATTTCAGCAAAGGGATGCTTGATCGATTGCATTCGAAAGCGGCAGAGCGGGGGATGCTTTTGGAAAGGGAAACGTCTGGATTTGGTTCGGACGACTTTCCTGCTGGCGATTTTGAAACATGCCCCTTTGAGGTTCGGGCGGGGAAGATCCTTCCTCTTCACATGAGTTGGGAAGAGGACTGGGCGAACTATGGTTTGGAGGAAGGTTCGGTCGATGTGGCTGTCGCATCGCGTTCAGTGATCACCCACGATTTGGAAGACTCGCTGAAAAAGCTTTCAGCGGTTGCTCGCGAAAGGGCGTGCGTAACTGTTTGCACGGGTGTTTCTCCACGTGTTGATGCGCGTGTGGCTCGCGCGATGGGCTTGGAGCTTGAGCGACACAATGATGCGTTGTTCGTGTTCGGCATTGTTTCCGATTTAGGGTATGAGCCCACCGTTTCTTACATCCATTCGCCCAGAACCAAGTCTTATATTTCACCTGATGAAGCTTATTATTCTTTGTTGAGAACAAGAGACTATCTTGCCGATACAGCTGATCAGATCAGCGTTGAGGAAAGTGCTTGTCGTTTACGCAGTTTTCTTGCCGATCATTTGGTAGAAATCGAGGAAGACGGCGCTAAGCGCTGGACGCTTGACCAGCCACGAGTTGTTCCCTGGGCATTTATCAGCTGGGATGTGGGTATCTGATTTCGCTTGTGGCTGGTGCTTCGGCGAGATCCCGATTCCTCTTATCCTGGGGAAGAAAGGCTGTTTAATTTAATGCGGTCGATTATTTGGCTGTGTCGGCAATGAGACGCAGAAAGGATACTGCATGAGGTCGTTTGAGGAAGATCTGAGCCGCGCGATTACCTTTCATGGTCATCTGTGCGGTGGTCAAATAACGGGTGTGCGTATGGCGCGTTATGCGTTGAAGTATTTCGGCATTGAAGACCCTGATCATTACCGCGATCTGATCGTCTATGTAGAATGCGATCGTTGTCTCACGGATGCGATCATGGTGGTTACCGGCTGCCATCCTGGTAAACGCCGCATGAAATGCTTAGATTTTGGCAAGCAGGCGGCGACGTTTTTTGACGTGAATCGCAATGAGGCAATTCGCTTGGTGAACGTGAGCGAAAAGTGCCCTAAGGGCGAGGATGCGAAAGCGTGGTTTGCCACCCGTAGCGACGAGGATTTATTCAGCGTCCAGAAAGTAGTGGTCAATTACACCGACCTTGATGCCCCAGGAAAGCCCCATTCCCATGTGATTTGCGCAGTTTGCGGCGAAGAGGTTACTGATGGCCGTGAAGTTCAGACAGGCTGCGGAAAGGCTATCTGCAGAAGTTGTGCCGGGCAGGCTTATTACGAAATGCTGCAGCCTTAGGGAATAGACCGTTTTGCGTTCCCCAGCGCAGGGCTGCGGCAATCGCAGGTTGTTGCAGCCAGAGATATTCCCCCATTCCTTTTGAAACCCCCTAACGTAAGGATTCTTATGAACCCCAATGAAATGATGAGCGTCGAAGAGGCACTCGATTGTGTACTCTCTCATGTTGCGCCTCTTGAAGTTGAAACCGTTTCGTTGCTCGATGCAGTTGGGCGCGTTGTTGCTGAAGATTTGATAAGCGATTGCGACATTACCCCGTTTGACCATGCGGCAATGGATGGTTTTGCGGTTCGTGCGGCCGATCTGGCGAACGCATCTGAAGACTCGCCTGTTTCTTTGCAGGTGGTGGGTGAAGTTCCTGCCGGGTCTGTCTTCAACGGCGAAATTGGCTTCGGCGAAACTGCGCGCATTATGACGGGCGCATCTGTGCCGGATGGCGCAGATGCGGTAGTGAAATACGAAATCGTCGATTACCTTGGTGGTGACGGAAGGCAGGGGGGCACCGTTTCGTTTTCTCAGCCGGCGGCGCCTTTCGAAAACATCCGCGCTAAAGGTGAAGAGATAGCGCAGGGGGAGGTTGCTATCCATGCGGGTGAGGTAGTAAGTGCTGCTGGTGTCGGGTTCTTAGCAAGCTGCGGCGTTACGACAGTTCCAGTGTACCGTCGTCCGCGTGTCGCCATTATCCCCATCGGCTCCGAGCTATTGGCTCCGGAAGAACCGTTCCGTCCAGGGTGCATTCGCGATAGCAATTCGTATGCCATGGCGGCATGTGTTGCCAAAACTGGGGGTATCCCTGCTCAGCTGATGATCGTTCCTGATAAAGAGGAGTGTTTGGCGCGCTCCATCAAACTTGCTGCAGAAGATTACGATTTCATTATTACTACAGGCGGAGCCTCTAATGGCGATTACGATTTCATCAAACCCGTAGTTGAGGATTTGGGCGAGCTCTACATGACATTGGTGAACATGCGCCCTGGCAAGGCACAGACCTTCGGCATGGTGGACGATACTCCGATTTTCGGCTTGCCGGGAAATCCCGCGGCAGCTTACTGCGGTTTTGAGGTTTTGATCCGCCAGGCGTTGCGCAAGATGCAGGGTTATTCTTCCGTTGGGCTCCCTTTGGTTAAGGCTCGTTTGGTTGGCGATCGCAAAAAACGCGATCCACGGCGCATCTATCTGCGCGCCTCGCTTTCCCGAAACAAGGAAGGGGTTCTTTGTGTGGTGCCCGCAAAGAACCAGAGCTCGGGCTTGTTCAGCACTCTTCATCGGGCTAACTGCCTGGCAATACTTCCGGAGGACACTGACCAGAACCCTGTGCCTGACGGCTCCCTTATCGATTGCCTATTGCTTGATGTTGAAGAAGGAACGGTGCTGTAAATGATCACGTTTGCTGTTATTACCTGCTCTGATACGCGTAGTGAAAAGGAAGATACGGCTGGCGCGTTGCTTCGAGAGCTTATTGCAGACCAAGGGTGGCAATGCGCTGCGTATGACGTGGTAAAAGACGAGCGCCCTGAAATAGCGGCCGCCATTGTTCGTGCGGCGGATGAGGAAAAGGTCGATGTGGTGCTCACGTGCGGCGGCACGGGCTTGAGCCTAAGGGATGTGACGCCCGAGGCCACGCGTGATGTGTGCGAGCGAGAGGTGCCTGGCATCGCCGAGGGCATGAGAGCGCACAGCCTCGCCATTACACCGCGTGCCATGCTTTCGCGTGCATTGTGCATGCAGCGTGGCACAACATTGGTGATCAATTTGCCAGGAAGTAAAAAAGCCGCTCAGGAGAACTGGGACGGCATAGTTGAGGTTTTGCCCCATGCTGTTTCTATGATGCATGGGGGCGGGCATTAATGAGCTCTAAGCTCTATTCCATGTGCCGGTTTTGCCGCCTTCTTTATGAAGTAGGCGAACCGCATCGATTTCCATTCCGCGATCGATTGCTTTGCACATGTCATATACGGTTAGACCCGCTACGCTTACTGCGGTAAGCGCTTCCATTTCCACGCCAGTTTTCCCGACGAGCGAACAGGTTGCTGCTAGGTGGATGCCGCAGCGACCGTCTTCACGCTCTTCGGCATGCTGCGGTGCGCACTTAACCTCAACTTTAGTGAGAGCCAACGGATGACAGAGAGGTATAAGGTTGCTGGTTTGCTTGGCTGCCATTATGCCGGCAATACGTGCGGCTGCCAGCACGTCGCCCTTTTTTGCGCTGCCGCTTTCGATGACCGCAAGGGTTTCGGGTTGCATGGCAACGAAGCCTTCTGCGATGGCGGTTCGTTTGGTTTCTGCCTTTTCTGAGACATCGACCATGCGGGCATCGCCTTCGGCGTCGATGTGGGTAAGTCGTTGAGTCATATGATTCTCCTTGGGGTGGGGAATAGGGACAGGTACCAGATTTCCACTTTAGCCGCCGACCTGGCTCATCATGCGGCGGGTTCCTACGCGATGTTCATGGCCGCTTGGTTTATGGAACAGCGCTGCCTTGAACACCGAAAGTACCTCTTCTTCGCTGCCTTTCCGAAGCGCACTGCGAATATCGTACTCGGTGTCGCTGAATAGGCAGGGTTTTATCTTGCCATCGGCGGTAAGGCGCAAGCGGTTGCAGCTTGCGCAGAAGTGGTTTGAGATTGCCGATATCACGCCGACGGTTCCTTGAGCGCCGGGAAGGCGATAATATTGCGCCGGACCCCATCCATCGGGCGTGGCAATGGCGGGCTGCAGGCTTCCCAATCCGATGGATTGTGCTTGGGCACTGATGGTTTCGATAATCTCCTTTGCGGGAACAACATCGGCCGGCCCCCAGCCGCAACCGCCACAGTCATCACCGTTTCCGATAGGCATGTATTCGATGAAACGAACATGTAAGGGGGCATCTACCGTTAAGCGGGCAAAAGAAAGAAGATCTTGGTTTAAACTGCGGACGACAACCGTATTGAGCTTGACGGGGAAAAGGCCTGCCGAAAGGGCCGCCTTTATACCTTTGAGAGCATCATCCAGGTTACCGAGCCTGGTAATGAAGTGATACTGTTCCGCGTCAAGCGTGTCCAGCGATATATTCACGCGGGAAAGGCCCGCAGCTTTCAGGTCGGCTGCCATACCGGGCAGGAGTATTGCATTGGTGGTTAGCGCAACGCTTTCGATGCCAGGGGTTTGAGCGGTTCGTTCAATGAGGCTCAAGAGTCCTTTGCGAACGGTTGGCTCGCCGCCGGTGAAGCGGATATGTTTGATTCCGAGCTGCGATGCGCATTCGATTGCTTTATGGACTTCTTCGAGGGTTAGTACGCTTTCGTGGGGAATGCTCTTAACGCCATGCTCAGGCATGCAGTAGATGCAGCGCAGGTTGCAACGGTCGGTAAGCGATATACGCAGATAGTCGATTTGTCTTCCCTGACCATCTTTCATGGCGTCTCCTTTCGGGCGATAGTGGCATGCGGGTTGAGCCGTTGGGCGTAGCCGTGTTGGTACGGCTATTTGGATACGAGGTAAACCTTATCGGAAGGGATGCGGATCAGAAGCACTTCGTCTTTGACTGGTAGCTTTTCTCCGGGCACCTTCAATTTGTCGACGCGCCAGAATAGGTGCTGCTCAAGGTATTTCATCTCATTTTCAGTCTGCTCAACTACAGGGTCTGAGCCTGGCGTACGGTCGAGGAATTCCAGCAGTACCGAACGATCAAAACGCGAGTCGCTCGTGCGAACAACCCGAACACGATAGGTGTTTCGTCCTGGCTCTTTCGCGCGTTCCAGAAAGAATGCTCGGACTCCCATATAGGTTAGGTTCTGTGGTGCGGGCTTGTCGGTTTCCACTTCGATGCCCCACGCGGGCAAGAATACCCGATGATCGTCAATCCGATGGGCAGGGGTTGTGTTCTTGCAGCCGGAGAGCCTGATGCTTGCTGCTGATTGGGGGTTGTTGACTAAATTGTTGCCCGTGCTCACCTCCATGACATGCCCCTTTTCGATTACGGCAATACGATCACAAAAACGCAGTGCCTCATCGATATCGTGGCTAACGTATAGAATCGTTCCATGGAAGGTTTCGAACAGTCCAGCCAGGTTCTGCTCCAATACTCCTTTTAAATGTGCATCGAGGGCAGAGAAAGGCTCATCAAGCATAAGGATGTCAGGTTTTGCTGCCAACATGCGAGCCAGGGCAACGCGTTGCTGCTGTCCCCCTGAAAGTTGGGAGGGGTATCGTTTGCCGAATCCGTCTAGGCCAAAGCGCTTCAGTTCAGCGTCCACTTGAGCGTTACGTTCTTCTTTAGGCAGCTTTCGGTCGATTCCCGCCGCTACGTTTTCTGCCACGGTTAAGTTGGGGAACAGCATATAGTTTTGGAACAACAGAGCGGTTTTGCGTTCTTGAGGGGAAAGGTTCACAGTGGGGCGTTTCCCGGCTTCCCGTTCAAAGAACGTTTTTCCGTTCACTACGATCTTTCCTTCATCGGGTGTTTCGATGCCTGCAATACACCTCATGGTAAGGCTCTTTCCGCAACCTGATTCGCCCAGCCAGCCTATGGTTTCGTTGCCGGCTTCTATATCCACGTCGAGGGTAAATGCGGGGAAGCTCTTTTTTATGGATACGGAAAGGCTCATTGCTCAGCTCCCTTACGGTATTTGGTAGTGCGGTTGCTCCACAAGTTGATGAACAGGAACACGATGAAGCTGAATCCGATAACGATCGCGGTCCAGAACCAGGCAACGCCATCGTTCCCGTTCATCCACTCGAAGTAGATGGCGATGGGAATAGTGCGGGTGATGCCCAGATAGTTGCCTGCCAAGAACAACGTTGCGCCGAATTCACCAAGTGCACGTGCGAATGCGAGCGCGGTTCCGGCGGCAATGCTGCTCCAGGAAAGGGGGAGCATCAATTTCAGGAAGATGCGTGTATTGCTCCATCCCAAGGTGCGAGCTGCATCGAGCATATTGGTATCGAGGTTTTCAAAAGCACCCAGGGCACTTCGATACATCAAGGGGAATGCAACCACTACTGCGGCAATAACCGTTGCGGGCCAGCTGAAGATAAGGGGAAATCCGATATCGATGAAGAAGCTGCCAAAGGCGGTATTCCTGCCGCATAGATACAGCAAGATGAAGCCACATACAGTCGGGGGAAGCACCATGGGGATGGTGAATATGCTGTCGGCGATATTCTTTGCCTTTTGCGAAAGATGAAGACACCAATATGCAGCCAGCAGGCCAAGGACGAAGATGAAAACGATGGCAACGCCAGTAGTTTTAAGGGTTACCCACAGGGGACTCCAGTCAAGTTCTGAGAGAAATTTGCCCGCTGCGGCAATTCCTGTGGCCCCTTCGTTCACGGTAACCTCATTTGCTGGGGCCAGTCGACCGAAATCGGCAAATGAGGGTTTGAAGTAGTTTGGGTTGTCACTGTCGGTGAGGTCGGAGCCATCGGTGCCTATAACGCTAGCATACACAGTTCCATTTATTTCTTGATCGAATGAGAAGCGGATGTTGCCGATTTCGTAGGTTGGGTTGCTCGTGAAGTGCCAGGTACCGATTCGGGAAAGGGGAATCGAGCCCGCTGCCGTTTTGCCATCGAGCGCACAGAGGTAGCTTTTTAAGAGTTTTATATCATTCTCGTCGTCGATATCGATGCCAAGAGTCTGTGCTGCTTGGGCGGGAACGTAAGCAACTGCATAGGATTCGGAGGCAATAAGCTGAAAGAATTCGCCTGTCTCGTTTCCAACTAAATACGAGTAACCGTAATACGTTCCATCGATAGCTCGATTCGACCCCTTTTGGGCACGTGCGAAATCGCAGACTGCGTAGGAGGTTCCCTCAATCGATGCGCTGGTTGCATCTTCCGATACGCTAACTTTAGTCAATTCTCCGTTTTCAGAGGAAGAAGCTTGGGAATTGGTAGTTTTGGGGGCTTGGGGAGTGTCAACATCGCCCAAAGCCTCATCGGCAAATGCCTTGCAAGGGAACAACGCCGTCGTCAAAACCAGTATCAGCATGAATAAGCAGGTGGCGCTTGCCGTGCCTCGTTTTGTATTCATGGAAGGTCCTTATCTGAAAAGGTAGCGTATCGAAAAATGGGAGATGGGCGTTGCTGCGCGCCCATCTCTAGAAACTAGCGAAGTTGAAGTGGTTGTTTGCGGATTACGCCAACTCGAAGCTCCACTTCTGCCAGATTGCCTGAGCCTTTTCGCTGTTTATGCACCAGTCAAGGAATTCCTTGGCGGCGTCAACGTTCTTGCAATCCTTAGTGATAGCGCCAGGATACACGATGTTCTTGTGGGTGTCGCCAGGTACGGTGCCAACAATCTCTACGCCACCAAAGCGATAGACGTCGGAGGTGTATACAAAGGCAATATCAACATCGCCAGACTGAGCATGCTTGCAAACGTTGCCAACAGAGGTGTCGGTTACAACCTTGTAGTCGGAGCCGTAAGAGCCGCCCTTACCGGAGATTTCCTTGCCGGTTTTGCCTGCGTCATCACCAGCGGGGGTGTAAACGCCAACGGTGGAAAGGGACTGTGCTGCATAGTTGCCTGCTGGAACAGAGTCATCGCCAACGCAGATGGAGTACTTGCCGGCGGCAATGTCCTCAAGCGTTATATCGGAGAGACCAGAGCCTTCCTTAGAAACCATAACCAGATCATTCTTGAACAGGTCAACGCGGGTTCCTTCGTCAACATAACCTTCCTTGACGGCGGTATCCATGGAACCCTTGGATGCAGAAATCAAAAGATCGGCATAGGATCCTGCACTGAGCATCTCGTTCAGCTCGCCTGAAGCCTTGTACTGGGTGTCGGCGAAGGATACATTGCTATGACCGTCCTCAATGTAAGCTTGTTGAGCTTCTTCCATTGCCTTCGAAAGAGAGTTGGCGGCAAATACCTGAAGCTGAACGTCCTCTTTCCTTTGCTCTTGTTGGCAACCGGTAAGAGCTACGGCAACCAACGCGCAGCAAGCGAAAGCCGCAAATGCGGCGGCGAGTTTTTTCGCCTTTTGGGTGACAGTCATGGGGGAGTCCTCTCAACTCGGGGCATGGTTTTGTCCTTTCGCGAGAATAAATGTAAAATCCCTTGTTTGGTTTGGGAAAATAGTCGAAACGATTGTGAGGTGTCGATTCCGAGAGGTAAACGGTATGCGCAGCGATGAAGTATCGGCAGACATCAAAGTTTTCATAAGTTCAAAGAGCCAAGCGCGCCACAGCCCCGGGCTTGGGCTTGGCGTTGTGGAATTGTGTGAGCGGGTTGAACGGTTGGGCTCTCTGAATAAAGCTGCAGCAGATATGGGCATGGCCTACAGTAAGGCATGGCGTATTGTTAAGCAGGCTGAAGAGGGTCTTGACGTGGCTTTATTCCTTCGCCAAGGTGCCCGTGGCTCTTGTTTGACCGAAGAAGCCAAAGCGCTAATCGAGTTGTTCCGCAAAGTGGAGCGCGAAACGAACGCCTGCGCCAATCGGGTGCTTCGTGAGTCTTTGGACGATTTGGTTGACAAAGGTGTTCTTTCCCATGCTTCGGCCCCTGATTTGGAAAAGAAAGCCACACCTGAGCTTATTGCGCAGGTGCGTGCGTTGGGGCTTTAGGTACCCCTCTTCATTGTTCATTTGGCTGATAGCTTGATATGGCGAAATTACCAGGTAACCGTTTACCGCTTATAGCCAACCGTTTACTGAGGGTCTTTTCGGTAAGCGGAAAAGCCGTTTTCTTGCTGCTTTATGAACCGGTTTTTTTAAAGGCGGCTCTTAGCTATACATACGGTATAGGACCTCTGCTTGAGCAAGCTCTTGGGGTGTATTCACGTTGGCAAAGGGGTCAATCGATCCAGGCTTGCGCATGAGCTCGGCGTTGAATCGAGTGCAGTCAATTGACTCGATCAAATCACGCATGCGCTTTGACCCTTGCGAAGTGATGGTCTCCAGAATAGGCTGGCACGTGCTTTTGCGGTACACCGCTGCAAATGGTTCGTAATTCCCGTTATTGAATGGCACCACCGCATCGCTTCCATTTGCCTGCATCGCAAGAGCCTCGCGGGTAAGAATTTGTGGCGAAAAGGCAATCATGTCGCAAGCAACAACGCCAACGGCATCGTTAGAGCTCGCCTCAATTGCGGTAAGGAGTCCAGGTAGGGCCCCTCGTTCTTCCATGACATCGCTGACAAGGCGGAGCTTGGGGTGCCGCTCAAGGAGATAACGCAGCTCTGGTTCTTCGTTGGTTGTGACGATGAGCTCGTCGGCAAATGAGGCAACTACTTCCAGCATATGCTCAATTAGGGGGCGTCCCAAAAAGGGGGTCAATGCTTTTGATTGTCCCATTCGTTTCGATTCGCCGCCTGCCTGAATGGCAATGGTAAGCGGCGCACGCGTGTATCGTTTTCGCAAAAACGCCGCAATAGCTTCAATGTCCTCGAAACCGAATACCTCGACAGCGGTTTTGTGGGCAATTTGCTCAACGGCCGGCATGTCGGTAACGATGGCGGCTGGTATTGCGGGCCGGTCGGGTGTTTTGCCATCAGACCGTGAGGGTTCTATACCGGACAAGCGATCGATGAGAGCTTCTGCGGCTATTTGATCTTTTGGATTTTCTGCTCGAAGCAGTTCGATGGTTGGCAATCCTATGCCGCGAAACCCTTCCACGAGCACCAAATCGTAGTTCGGCATAAGTTCCAATGCCTCGGAGCAGGAAATTTCTTGGGCTAGGTCGCATGTGAACGCCAAGCGTTTACTTGAAAGGATCGCGGTGGCTTTTGACCCAGCGGCACGATGACGGTATGAGTCTTTCCCCGGAATGTCGATTTCAAAATCAGGGTGTCCGTGGTGCTTTATGGTGCCAATAGCAAGTCCCTGGCGAGTAAGCTCGGTTATGATTTTTTCCAACAGGGTTGTTTTCCCTGAATTCTGCCTTCCCACGAAAGAAACGGCAGGGCTTGGTCGATAAGGCTTATGGGGTAGAGGTTCGTAGATCATGCCATTCCTTGTGTTTGATTTAGGCTGCTCAGCATGGCAAGTGTAGGGCATCATGTGGGTTTTCGGCATCCGCAATATATGAGTGGTTTGGGTGGGGGCGTGTAGGCAAATTCTTTTCGCCGTGAATAGGCATCCGTTAGCCCAGCTGATTCTGCCGAAGGAAGGTTGAGCGGAATGCTTATTGCGCAGTCGTTACTACTATTGGAGCGTTACTTATTGGCGTTCGAGGAGGCATCAATGGCTTGCATCACATCCATCAACATTTCTGCTCGCAAAGGAGTTCGGAAAACGCCTGTTGGTGATGCTCCTCAGGTTGTCCTTGTCGATGATGGGTTGGAAAACGATGCTCATGCAGGAAAGTGGCACCGTCAGGTTTCGTTTTTGGCAGAAGCATCCCTTGCGAAAGCTCGTGATATGGGCTTAGAGGTTGGTCCTGGCGATTTTGCCGAAAATTTTACAACCGAGGGAATCGATCTGCTTGATTTGCCTTTGGGTACGCAACTCCGTTTGGGAAAAGACGTGCTGGTGGAAATCAGCCAGATCGGTAAAGTGTGCCATACCCGTTGTGCCATTTACCATTTGGCGGGCGATTGCATCTTCCCCCGCGAGGGCATTTTCGGGGTGGTGCTGCATGGTGGTGTTGTTTCGGCTGGTGACGCCATTGAGGTGGTAAGGCGTGGTGACGGTACGTGCACACATACTCCACCTGAGGCGTTAGCCGAAGTGGAAGCAGCACGAAAGGCAGGCACCCTGTGAGCAGCGAAATGCAAGACCTCTCTATAAGTGAGAGGAATCAAAGCTCCTATCGCGAAGCTTATCTAGACAACGCAGCCACAACCAAACCGCGCCCCGAAGTGGTGCAGGCTATGATGCGGGAACTTCGGAACTACGGCAACGCGTCTTCTGTTCATGCACTGGGCAAGAAGGCAAAGCGCGTGTTGGAAGATAGTCGCGCTGTTGTTGCAGCAGCTTTGGGCGCTGAGTCCGACGAGGTTTTTTTCACATCGGGCGGAACCGAATCGAACAACCTTGCCATTCGCGGTTCGGTTATGGCGCGCGGAATCGGCGCAGGTCGAATCGTAACTTCTGCTTTGGAGCATCCTTCGGTAACGCGATCGGTGCGCGGTCTTAAGCGAGAGGGCGATTGCTGCGTTTCTTACGTTGAAGCTGTTCATGGCAGTTTTGATCTAGAAGCATGCGCGCGTTTTCTGCAGGAACCAACAACATTGGTAACGGTAATGTCGGTGCAGAACGAGCTTGGATATCGGCTTCCTATCCCTGAAATCGTCAAGCTGCGCAATGAATATGCCCCTAATGCATTGGTGCACACCGATGCTGTTCAGGCTTTTGGCAAAATCGATGTCCCTGTACATGAGTGGGGTGTTGATCTAGCTTCCCTTTCTGCTCATAAGATTGGGGGCCCGAAGGGTATTGGCGCATTGTTCGTGAAGCGTGGGACGAATATGTTCACCACGGCGTTTGGGGGTGGGCAAGAACGCGGCCTTCGTTCAGGAACTGAGCCTGTTTACCTCGCTGCCGGTTTTGCCGAAGCGGTTCGCTGTGCATTTTCTGACAGGCAGGCTGAAGAAATGCGCGTTCGCGGATTGTGGGACCATTTACGCATGCGGGTTAACGCAGAGATTCCTGATGCGGTAATCAATTCTCGTGAAGATGGGTCGCCTTATCTGTTCAATTTCAGCGTTCCCGGTATGAAAAACCAGGTGGCCCTCCGTTATTTGAGTGACCACGGCGTCTATGTTTCCAAGGCTTCTGCGTGTGAGTCAAACATCAATACCGTTCCAGTTGGCACATGGCGTCATAAGCATCCGCTTTCGCTCCAGGCGGCTGGCATTCCCCTTGCAATGGGCAAGCGCACGCTGCGTGTCAGCTTCGGTTACGATTCATGCGAAGACGATGTCGATCAATTCGTGGATACCCTGAAAGCGTATCTTGCTAGCTGTTAAAACATCGTCGTTTTGTTTGCGTTAAAGATCATCAGTGTTAGCTTTTTTTACACTTGGTGTTGTTAACCTGCGGTAACCGAATTCGGTGTTAAGGTGTGGTGAATCGCTCACGTAGGTGGGCGATTCTTTTTGCCTTTAAGCGTCTAACCTTGAGTGATGTTATTTGATGGAAGAAGTTGAGCGTTATGAATAGTGGGTCTTATCAGACATCGAGAATGGCGGAAGTGCGTCATGTTCTGTGGATTGTTCTTCTGCTTAATCTGCTGGTTGCGCTTGCGAAGTTCTTCTATGGCTTGGCCACCAATTCTCATTCTATGCAGGCTGACGGTATCCACTCGGTGTTCGACTCTATGGGCAATGTAGTTGGTTTGGTTGGAATCACGCTTGCTCTCCGTCCTGCAGATGAGGGCCACCCTTACGGACACTTCAAATTTGAGACGTATGCGAGCATGGTCATCGGCGTACTGCTTATAGTTGCTGCGTTTGAAGTTGGATCAAGCGCTATCAGTGCGCTAATTTCGGGTGACCATAATGCTTCCGTTACGGTGGTTTCTTATGTGGTCATGGTAGGCACGCTGTGCATCAACATTGGGGTTACAACCTACGAGCGAAAGGCTGGTAAGCGTTTGAACAGCGATATCTTGCTGGCAGATGCAAGCCATACGCTTTCCGATGCCATGGTTTCCATTGGCGTCATTGTTGGTCTTGTGCTGATCCAGCTCGGCTTCGCTATTGCCGACTCCGTTATGGCTTTAGTTGTCATGGTCGCTATTTTGTATACTGCATTCGATGTGTTCCGTTCTGCTTTTCAGACTCTTTCCGATAAGGCTCGAATCCCCGAAGAGGAAGTTCGCAAGGTTGTGGAAGACATCGCGGGCGTTCGGAATGCGCATCGCATTCGCACGCGTGGCACACAGGGCGATGTATATGCCGATTTGCATGTGCTGGTTGATCCGAGCATGACTGTTGCTGCTTCGCATGAGCTTGCTGATCGTATCGAATCCGAGATCGTCCATAAGTTCCCGCAGGTAAAGGACATCCTTGTCCACATCGAGCCCGATGACGCCTATCATCGAGCGGAGAGTCATACGGAATAACAGTTCCATTTATGAAAAAAACGAACCTAGACAGTTGACGCAAAGTGCTGTTCTGGTAATATACAAGCTCGCTGAAGCAGTTCGGCATTTTCGGGCGATTAGCTCAGGGGGAGAGCGCCACCTTGACACGGTGGAGGTCACTGGTTCGATCCCAGTATCGCCCACCACTTGCACACAGGCCAGAGGCTTAAAGCCCTGGCCTGTTTTCATTTGCACAGCGTTTACTGGGGAAGGGAAGAAGCATGCACACCAACATATCGCTCCAACAGCTTCGTTACATTATTGAAGTCGCTGAATGCGGCTCCATCAACGCAGCGAGCCAGCAGCTGTATGTTTCCCAACCCACGCTTTCAACCACCATTAAAGACACCGAGCAGGAACTGGGAATTTCCATCTTCAACCGTACAAACCGTGGCATTACCCTCACAAATGAGGGTACCGAATTCATCGGTTACGCTCGACAGATCCTTCAACAGTTTGATTTGTTCGAGGCGCGTTATTCCAACTCGAACAGTGCCGCCAAGGGTAGGCTTTGTGTTTCTTCCCAGCATTACGCCTTCTGCGTCCATGCATTTGTCGATTTGGCTGAGGAATGCGACGAAGAGGAGTATAACTTTTCCTTGCGTGAGACGCGCACAGCGGAAGTGATTGATGACGTTAAAGAATTCCGCAGCGAGATCGGTGTTTTGTACCTGAGCGAGTTCAATCGTAAGGTGCTTACTAAGGCTTTTTCCGATGCAGGGTTAACTTTTACGCCGCTGTTTGAAGCGCACCCGCATGTGTTCGTCGGCTCGAACCACCCTCTTGCTGGTCGAGCAAGCTTGAAGCCCGAAGACTTGGAAGAATATCCTCGTTATTCGTTCGAGCAGGGCAGCAACAATTCTTTCTTTTTTGCGGAAGAGCCGTTGAGCCATCTGCCTCACAGCCAGAACATTACCTATTACGACCGCGGTACCTTGACCATTCTCCTTAATCGGCACAACGGCTATACCATTTCAACGGGTGTTCTCTCCGGTGAAATGGGGCAGAGTATCTGCTCCATCCCTCTTGAGGTCGATGAAAGCATGACGGTTGGCTATCTGTATCATGCCGAGCGTCCGTTCTCTCCTTTAGCGCAGCGTTACATTGATAAGCTTCGTGCCTACATTGAAGATAACCCCACGGTAACCACGTACTATCCAGTTGATTGATAGGTTTCTCTCTTTTTGCGCGGTTAATGGTCCGCGCTTTCTGTTGGACTGCTGGTAGGGCCTACAGTTTTATAAGGGTTGAATAATTATTCCTTTCGCCGATAAATAGATGCCGTTGCCGTTGGATGGCATCGAAAACAAGTACAGTGTTCGCAAGTGCCTTCCCCTCGGGGAGGGCGTTTTTGTTTGCTGGATGTTGAGCTATTTGGTGCGGTCATCGGCTATAGTTCGTTGCTTCTGTTCGGAGCTTTATAAGGCGAAATTCGCGATGCTGTACAGGGAAGGGGGATGCGTGTCTGCGCTATCTATTGAGCCCAAGACGGCGGCCGATGTGAAGATGGAATCTTATTTAAAGCGATTCGAGCGAAGGGTTGAGGCTGCACCTCCTGGTCAGTGCCCGCTGACCACCGTTGCATCTTATCTTGAAGCTGGCGCAAACCAAACGTGCGGGAAATGCGTTCCCTGCCGTGATGGCCTGCCGAAACTATCTGAGATGATGCGGGAATTGGCAAACTGCCAGGCAAGTAGCGAAACACTGGAAACTTTGCGTGCGCTCGCCCAGATGATTCGCGATGCATCGGATTGCGCGGTGGGGTACGAAGCTGCCCAGGTAACGCTTGATGCGCTCGATACTTTTTCCGAAGAGGTCGAAGCTCATCTGGTTGGGCATAGTTGTACCCAGGGCATGGGCCAAAGCGTTCCTTGCGAAACTCTATGCCCGGCTCACGTTAACGTGCCGGGGTACATTGCCCTTGTTGGCGAGGGGCGTTATGCCGACGCTATCAAACTTATCCGCAAAGACAATCCGTTCCCCACGGCATGTGCACTGGTGTGCGAGCATCCTTGCGAAAAACGTTGCCGTCGTATTCTCATCGATGCGCCGCTGAATATCCGCGGTATCAAAAAAATGGCTGTCGATCAGGTTGCTGCGGATTCTGTTTCCACGCCCGGACGTTTGCCCGATTCTGGTAAGCGAATTGCAGTTGTTGGAGGTGGCCCCTCCGGTCTTACCTGCGCCTATTATGCGGCACTGATGGGGCATTCCGTAACGGTGTTTGAGGCGAATCACTTGCTGGGCGGCATGATGCGTTATGGCATTCCTGCATATCGTTTTCCTCGCGAACGCTTGGATGAAGATATCCGCGCCGTTCTTTCCGTGGGCAATATCGAAGTAAAATGCGACGTGCGCATCGATGCCGTTGCTATGGCTAAGATCAACGACGAATTCGATGCAGTGTACGTTGCCATTGGCGCTCAATTGGGAAAAACGCTAAAACTCGAAAACGGTGATGCCGAAGGTGTTGTGTCTGCGGTTGACTTGCTGCAGAAAATTGGCGATGGAGATTACCCCGATTTCTCAGGTAAGAAAGTTGTTGTGGTCGGCGGTGGCAATGTTGCTATGGATTGCGCGCGAACCTCGGTTCGTGCTGGCGCATTGGAGGTTACGGTTGCGTATCGTCGTAGACAATCGGATATGACGGCTTTGGTTGAAGAAGTGGAAGCCGCCGTTGCCGAAGGTGTCGAGATGGCTGTGCTTGAAGCCCCTGCTCGTGTTGAGGTCGATGAATCGGGGCACTGCACTGCCCTTATCACGCAACCGCAGATGATTGGTGCGGTTAAACGAGGGCGGCCTGCACCCGTTGCCGCCAACAAGCCCGAACGCCGCATCGAAGCTGACGTAATTCTCATTGCGGTTGGACAGGATATCGACGTAGATCCTTTTGCCGATTTCGGTATGCAGGCGGAACGCGGCAGCTTTGTTGCCAATGGGCAACTTGAATCTCCTAATTTGCCTGGAATCTATGTGGGCGGTGATTGTCAAAGTGGCCCCGCAACGGTGATTAAAGCCATCGGTGCGGGCAAGGTCGCCGCGCGCAATATCGATGAGTACTTTGGCTACCATCACACTCTTCCTTGCGATGTTGCGCTCCCTGAGCCCAAGCAAAATGATCGAACGCCAAAAGGACGTGTCGAAATCGCAGAGCGCCCTGCTCGCGAGCGCAAGAATGATTTCCTGGGAGTTGAGTATGGTATGAGCTTGGAGGAAGCGGAACAGGAGTGCGGACGCTGCCTGCGTTGCGATTGCTTTGGTGCTGGCTGCCAGGTTGATGGGAGGTTCCAGTATGTCTAACGAATGCGCAAGCTCTTCTGTGGTTGCCGATGAGCAGGCTATTTCGCTCATTGTTGACGGCGTTTCGTTGTCGGTGCCCAAGGGCGCAACGATTCTTGACGCTGCCGAAAAAGCTGGCTCCCACATTCCTACGCTTTGCTTCTTAAAAGAACGCAGTGCCATCTCTTCGTGTCGTATTTGCATGGTTGAGGTCAAGGGCGAAGATGCTCCTGTTCCTGCCTGCTCCACCGTTGCAAAAGAGGGCATGGTCATAACTACCGCCTCGGAACGTTTGGTTGCCTATCGTAAGTTGACCATGGACCTGATTCTTTCCGATCATGGCCTTGATTCCACCAACTATTGCTTCAGCTGCAAAAAGAACGGCGCATGTGAGCTGCAGGCGGTGGCCCGAGAGGTTGGGGTGCAGCACCCCTCGTTTGAGGGAGCGGGAAAACGCAAGCCGGTGTTCGACTCGAACCCCTTCATTTCGTTCGATCCTAATCTTTGCATTCGCTGCCAACGCTGTGTGGGCGCATGCAATTCCGCTGCTGGCAATCATTCGCTTCATACTGCAAAACGTGGTTTGCGGACATCGATTGAGGCGCCTTTTGGTCCCAACTGGAAAACCTCAGGGTGCGAATCGTGCGGCAACTGCGTGCAAGCCTGTCCGACGGGCGCCCTTACCATGAAGCGTCGCGCAGAATACCGGGAATGGGAAGTTGAACGCGTACTTACTACGTGCCCCCATTGCGCTACAGGATGCCAATACAATCTCATCGTGAAAAATGGCAGGATCGTTGATACCGAAGCGGTTGATGGACCCTCAAATCATGGTTTGCTGTGTGTGAAGGGCCGCAGCGGTAGCTTCGATTTCGTTCATTCGGAGGAACGTCTTACTACGCCCCTTATTCGCAACAGCGAAACAGGGCAGCTTGAGCCCGCTACATGGGATGAAGCCCTTAATCTTGTTGCAGCCAAGATGGGTGCACTGCGTGATGAGTTTGGCGGTCAGGCTCTTGCTGCGTTTGCGTGTGCTCGCTCAGCCAATGAAGACATCTACATGCTTCAGAAAATGGCACGTACGGTGTTCAAGACGAATAACATCGATAACTGCGCCCGCGTTTGTCATGGCCCTTCGGTTGCCGGTTTAGCACAAACCCTGGGTTCTGGCGCTATGACCAATCCCATTACCGATATCGCTCGGAACGCTGATGTAATCATGCTGGTTGGTTCGAACCCAGAGGAAGCCCATCCGGTTATTGGCATGCAGATCCGCCACGCGGTCGAAACGGGAACAAAGCTTATCGTGGTCGATCCGCGCAATATCGGCCTTTCCGCTAAAGCTGATATTCATCTGAAACTACATCCTGGCACCAATGTCGCGTTTGCCAATGGTGTTGCAAGGGTACTTATTCACGAGGGTCTTATCGACGAGACGTTTATCGCAGAACGCTCTGAGGGTTTTGACGACTTCAAGGCGATGGTGGAAAAGTACACACCTGAATACGTAGCGGAAATCTGCGGCATCGATGCTTGCGATTTGATTGCTGCAGCAAAGCTGTATGGTGAAGCGGGTGCCGCTGCTATCGTGTACTGCCTTGGCGTTACCGAGCATACTAGTGGCACTGAAGGTGTAATGGCGTTGTCGAACTTGGCTATGATCACGGGAAACTTTGGAAAGCCAGGGACGGGTGTTAACCCTATCCGTGGGCAGAACAACGTGCAGGGCGCCTGTGATATGGGTGCGACCCCTGGCGATTTCCCTGGCTACCAGAAGCTTGCCAATGCCGAAGTGATGAAACGCTTCGAGGGCCATTGGGGAGTTGGGATCCCCAAGTGGAAGGGCACCTATGCAACCGAGTGCTTCCCCAAGATGATCTCGGGAGATATCAAGGGATTGTTCATCTTCGGCGAGGACCCGGTACGAACCGACCCCGACACCAACCATGTTATCAAGGCTCTTGAAGCACTCGATTTCTTGGTGGTAGACGATCTGTTCTTAACTGAAACAGCCAAGTTTGCCGATGTTGTTCTTCCTGGTCGTAGTTATGCGGAAAAAGAAGGTACGTTCAGCAATACCGAACGTCGTGTTCAGCGCATTCGCACGGCGGTCACTATCCCTGGTACACGTCTCGATACCGACATCTTCATCGATTTGATGAATCGTATGGGATATGCCCAGCCGCAGCTTACAAGCGCTCAGATTATGGATGAAATTGCGGAGCTTACTCCAAGTTTTCATGGCATTAGCCATAAACGGCTTGATTCGGAAGAAGTTGCAGGTCGGGGCTTGCAGTGGCCTTGCCTCGACAAGGACCATCCAGGTACGCCGATCATGCACGTGGGTGCCTTTACTCGCGGTTTGGGCATTTACTCACTGGCCGACTACATTCCTCCAGCAGAGCTGCCCGATGAAGAGTTCCCGCTTATGCTCACTACGGGTCGTATTTTGTATCACTACAACGCAACGGCTATGACGGATAAAACTCCTGGTTTGAACGAGATTTGCGGCCATTCGTTTATTGAGGTCAACTCGTTTGATGCCGAACGATTGGGCATTTCGGATGGCAGTAGGGTTTGCGTTGAAAGTCGCCGAGGAAGCATTGAATCGGTGGCATGCGTTTCGGGCAAGACCAATCCTGGAGAAACGTGGATGCCGTTCCACTTCCAGGATGGTAATGCCAACTGGCTTACCGATGCAGCGCTCGATCGTATTTGTTCTACGCCTGAATACAAGGTGTGTGCGGTTCGGCTTTCCGCATTGTAGCGCTGGCTTATAACTGGTTTTCGCCCTGTCGGCTTATGAACCGCATCTCCAAATTTGAATTGAGAAACGAAAGTCCAAGTTCGGGAGGTGCGGTTTGGAGTCTGTGGGGCTTTTCAGTAGGCGCCTGCATGCTCGGAAGGGCGGCGGTTGATGCTTCTTGTATATCCAAAGGGGATGTGGAAATAAATAACGTAGTGTTGTTTATTTTGGTGTGGAAGAGGACAATCGGCAGCGGAACATGACAATTGAAGGGGAATGCGGCGTGAGCACTGTGGCGGAAAGTAAGAAAACCAATAGCATAGATATGCTTCATGGCCCCTTGGCTAAGAAAATCGTTCTGTTTTCCATTCCCCTTGCTATTACCAGCATTTTGCAACAGTTGCTGAATTCCACCGATGCGGTATTTGCCGGCCAGTGGCTGGGCGGTGATGCGCTGGCTGCTGTTGGTGGCGTTGCTCCGATTATCAGTTTGTTTGTCGCGGTGTTCGTTGGGCTGTCGGTTGGCGTAAACGTGGTGATCGCGGTCCATATCGGGCACGACGACATCGACAAAATCAGGGGTGCGGTACAGACCTCAGCCGCCGCCGCAGTGATTTGTTCGCTTGTTTTGGCTGTTGCCGGTGTTCTTTCAACCGATTTTATTCTTGCTGCAGTGAATATGCCTGCTGAGGCGTGGGCTGAGGGAGCGCAGTACCTGCATGTCTACTTCATCGGCATCGTTTTCTTGGTTATATACAACTTCGGTTCTGCTGTGCTTCGAGCTAAGGGAGACACGCGTCGCCCCTTGTACGCCTTGGCGATTGCTGCAGTGCTCAATATTGCATTCGATTACGCTGCGGTAGAGTTTCTTTGCTTAGGCGTATTTGGCATTGCGGTAGGTACGGTTATCGCCGATGCCGTATGCGCTGCTGTTATTGTTTATTTCTTGCTTACCGAAGATGAATCCTACCGTCTGGAGCTTAAGAATTTTAGGGTTGTGGGAATCGATCTCAAAACCCTTATGCACATAGGCCTTCCTGCCGCCTTGCAGGGTGCGGTATTCGCTCTTTCCAACATTATTATCCAGGGTGAGATCAACGGCTTTGGCGCAGACGCAACTGCAGGTTCATCTGCGGCTATGAATTTCGAGTTCTACACCTACTTCTTCGTGAACGCCTTTTCCCAGGCCGCAGTTACCTTTATTGGCCAAAATTATGCGGCTGGCCAGTATAGGCGTTGCGACAAGGTCATGAAATTCTGCATGGCGGCATCGTTTGTTTCTACACTGGCACTAAGCTTGCTTTTCACTTTAGGTGGCGATCTGTTCTTGGGTATTTTCACCGCTGAGGCGGGAGCACTTTCGTTTGCCTATATTCGCTTGTGGCATGTGGAGCTGTTTGAGTTCATGCCGTGTTCGTATGAGGTCACGGCGAGCGGTATGCGTGGTATGGGTTGGTCGGTGCTGCCTACCATTGTGGTTATCGTAGGCTCATGTCTTTTGCGCATCGTGTACGTATTTACTTTGTTCCCGCTTATTCGTTCGTTTGAGAATCTGATGCTTATATACCCCGTAACGTGGATTGTGACAGGGGCAACCATGATTGCGCTTTACTTTTATGCCAGGAAAAAATCCTACGGAAGGTAGTGACGGTCGTGCATGCTAACCGTGTTCTCTCTATCGGTGCCGTGCGCTTATCCTGACGCTCATTAGGGCAATAGAGGCAACAACCAGCATAATGCCGAAGATGGCGGCAGGGGACAAATACTCGCCGAAGAACGCAACACTTATGATGGCGGTAGCAATCATTTCTACGGAAGCGATGATGGGGACTTTGCTCGTTTCCTTCATCTTCAAAATACCCTTGTAGTACAGCAGGTATGCCAGCGAAGTAGGAATCAAGGCCAGTAAAAATCCATAGGCTATGGTTGCGGCGTTGTACGATTCGGGACAGGTCCATGGTTGGAAGAGGATCAGAACAGAAATAGTGGCGAATAGGTAACTGTAAGCACTCATGACGTAGGTATTGGTGGCGCTTCCCGCAATGCGCGTGATTATCGCTGCCATTCCGTAAGTGAACCCCGATGCAACGCCACAGCTAACTCCAAGAACTGATAGCGTTTCCAGGTTAAGCTGGCCTCCCGTTGCAGCAAGCGAGCAACCCACCACATTGATGCAGAGGGCGATAACCTTTAAAAGGGAGATGCCCTCATGGAATATCAGCATTGAAAATACGGTGGTAAAAATAGGCGCGGTGTTCAGCAGTACCGCCGAAACGGCGATGCCAGCATTGGCGATAGCCATGGTATAGAACATGTTGTAGATACCGTTGGAAACAACGCCCAGTACAGCGCAGGCGACAAGGGTTCGCTTGTCGACTATCAGCGCTTTTGGTCCAAATTTCATAGCGGTAAATGCGGTCATGATAAGAAAAGCAAAGAGCATCCTGATAAAGCTTGTGCTCGCCGCTGTCGAGCCGTGCAATTCCATCATCTTAACCAATGGCCCAACAAGCCCCCACAATATGCCTGCAGACAGAATTTGCAGGATTGCTAAGGTCTCTTTGCCGAGGGGCAGCTGACTCACTGGTTTCCTCATTCCGTGGTGGCGATGCTTGCTGCTTTGGGAGGCAGCTATAGTGATTTGCTTTATTTAGATAAAGTGTAGCGGTAAAACGTGTTCAATCTCCTATACTCAAGTGCATTCTTTACCGTCGGTGCGTCGATTTGCTTGACTTTATGGGCGAATCGTCAGAAAGAGGGACTTTGATGGAAACCCCATCTCCTGTTGCGTCCACCCAACCTCCATCTGCAGAATGCGCTTTTCAATGCGCGGGAAGTGCCGTTGGCGGCCTTCCGTTGGCCGAGATTGATATTCCCGATAGCTTGCGGGGCGACCTAGCCCTGTTCCTTCGCCTGGAGCGAAAAGTGCTTGATGAGTACGATCCTGAAATCCGTAGTCTGTTCGATAGGCTTTTGCAAAGCGTAATTGCTGCCAACGAGGGAGATCCGGGAAGCGCTGCGAGTGATGAACCCGTTGATGAACAGGGGATCCCGCTCCCTTCAACTGAGGGGAACAAAGCATTTCGCGATGCGGTTGATCTCCTTGACATGCTTCCTATTGAGCGCGCTCAGGTGGTGGTGCGAGCATTCACCTCGTTCTTCCATCTGGCTAATCTCTCTGAGGAAAATTATCGCGTTAAGACGTTGCGTGAGCGTGGCCGTGAGCCCTTGGGGCAAATGGAAACCGACCCGACCAATGAACTTACCGTTGCCTATCGTCAGCTGGTAGATGAAATGGGTGTGGGTCGTGCCACCGAATTGCTGAATCGTTTGGAGTTCCACCCAGTGTTTACGGCTCATCCCACCGAAGCGCGCCGCAAAGCGGTTGAAGGAAAAATCCGTCGTATTGCATTGCTGTTAGCGGAACGTCCTTATATGGGCGGTTCTGATTTAGCGGAAAATGAGCGTCATCTGCTTCAGGAAATAGATGCATTGGTGCGCACTTCGCCCATTTCTGTGAAGAAGCCTACCCCCGTAGAGGAAGCGGACACCATTATCGACGTGTTCGACAACACGCTCTTCACCACCATTCCTAAGATTTACCGTCGATTCGATGATTGGGTTCTTGGGGAAAAGGCAGGTCGCGTTAAGCCGGTTTGCCCGCCGTTTTTCCGCTTGGGAAGCTGGATCGGGTCCGATCGCGATGGTAACCCGAACGTAACTGCAAAGGTAAGCCGTCAGGTAGCTGCTAAGTTTTCCGCCCATATGGTTTCCGCTTTGGCGGAGGCATGCCGCACGGTAGGGCGTAACCTGACTTTAGAATCGAGCTACACTTCGCCTTCGGCCGAGCTTTTGAATCTCTGGAATCATCAGGTTGAAATGAGCGAGGAGTTAACCGGTCGGGCCGAGGTCATATCCGCTTCTGAGCCGCATCGCGCGGTAATGCTCGTCATGGCGACGCGTCTTGATGCTACCGTTACGCGTAATGCTGACACGATGTATCGTTGTGTTGAAGATTTTTTAGTTGACCTTCGGGTAGTGCAGCGTTCACTCGTTGAAGCAGGCGCAGTGCGTGCGGCGTATGGTCCCGTGCAAACGCTTATGTGGCAGGCGGAGACGTTTGGTTTCCATATGGTGGAAATGGAGTTCCGTCAGCATTCAGTGGTTCATGAGCGTGCGTTGGCTGATATTCGCGAAAACGGGATCCATGGAAACTTGCAGCCTATGACCCGCGAGGTTCTTGATACGTTCCGTGCCATCGGTTCTATCCAACGTCGTTACGGCAAGAAGATGGCCCACCGTTACATTATTTCGTTCACGAAAAGCGCTCAGCATGTTGCCGATGTATACGAGCTGGCGCAGCTCGCTTTCGCCCATGCCGAAGATGTGCCGGATTTGGATGTTATCCCCCTGTTTGAGCAGCTGGAGGATTTGGAGGGCTGTGTTGAGGTTCTGGATAAGATGCTGGAGCTTCCTGCGGTGCAGCGCCGCCTGGCCCAAGCCAATCGCAAGATGGAAGTGATGCTGGGGTATTCGGACTCATCGAAAGATGCTGGTCCGACTACGGCAACGCTGGCATTGCATTCAGCTCAGGGCCGTATTGCCCAATGGGCGGAGCGCAATCGCATCGACCTTGTCATGATGCATGGTCGTGGTGGTGCGGTTGGCCGTGGCGGTGGACCTGCTAACCGTGCGGTCTTGGCGCAACCGAGGGGCTCGGTGAACTGCTGCTTTAAGGTTACCGAGCAGGGTGAGGTAATTTTTGCCCGCTACGGGAATCCTGTTCTTGCCCAGCGTCATGTGGAAAGCGTGGCGGCGGCAACGTTGTTAAGTTCGGCTCCTTCAATTGAGCATACCAACACTCAGATGACCAGCGAATTCGCTGGCGTTGCTAAAGAGCTGGATGATGCGGCCCACAAGAGCTATCTCGATTTGCTGAATACGGATGATTTCACCCCGTGGTTTGCTACGGTAACACCCCTTGCTGAGGTCGGTTTGCTTCCTATTGGCAGCCGTCCAGCCAAGCGCGGTCTCGGTGCTAAATCCCTTGATGACTTGCGTACCATTCCCTGGGTGTTCTCCTGGTCCCAAGCGCGCATCAATTTGGCTGCGTGGTATGGCTTCGGTACCGCCTGTGAAAAGTTGGATGATATCGAGCAGCTCCGTCGCGCCTATCGCGAGTGGCCTCTGTTTGCCACCTTTATCGACAACCTTGAAATGTCTATCGCTAAAACAGACCAGCGCATTGCGAAGATGTACTTGTGCTTGAGCGATAGGCGCGATCTTTCCGAAAAGGTATTCGATGAAATGCAGTTGACTCGTAAATGGGTGCTTTCCATTACTGGCAGCGAATGGCCCTTGGCCCAGCGACGAGTATTGGGGCGCGCTGTTCGTGTGCGCAATCCCTATATTGACGTTCTTTCACTTGCTCAGGTTCGTGCCCTGCGTGCTATTCGCATTCGTGGCGAGGAAATGGCAGCTAAGGAAAAGGCGGATTATCTTGCGTTGATTCTTTCTACCGTTACAGGTGTTTCCGCCGGTCTGCAGAATACTGGGTAAAGAGCGGTTGCCCTTTTGCGTTGAAATGCTGAACGGCAACTGAACGGTAGATAGCAAGAAGCTAGTAGCAAGTGTGTATTCCGTCTTTCGAGAAGATAAGGAGTGAGTCATGCAGGTAGATTTCGATTCCATCCAGCCTGAAACCATTGAGCATTTTAAGGGTGGGGAAGGCTCCGTTACTACTCAAGCGTACGTTGACGGAAACAATCGGATTATGAGGGCAACAGTGCATCCGCATTCTTCCATCGGTTGGCATCAGCACAGTGGCAATTCAGAGATCGTGTACGTTATGTCTGGTGTTGGCAAAGCGGTGGTTGAGGGCGGCGAAGAGCCTTTAGCTCCTGGCATATGCCATTACTGTGCGGAGGGGCAGTTCCATTCTGTGGTGAATCCTAATGAAGAGGATTTAGTCGTGTTTGCTGTGGTTCCTCGGCACGGCTCTCTGTAGCTTCTGGCGCTATTTGGAACGCTCTATTAACTTGCGATATACGTGCTCTACCATCCAAGGCTCGGTTGACGCGGTAAGGGCTTTGTCGAACGTGAGCCAACGCACTCCAGAGTTTTCTTCGGGGGCTATGCGTAGCGTGTCTTTTTCATTTGCCTCGAACAGGTAGGTTGCATTGAGGTGCAAATGGGAGGGGACATATGCCCCGCGTTTCCAGTGCCCATCAACGGTAAGCGTTTCGCAGGAAAGAAGGCCTGAGTGTGCCATTTTGGCGCTGCTCAGGCCTGTTTCTTCTTCGAGCTCTTTTGCGGCAACGAGCGAAAGGTCGTGTATGCCATCAGCGTGGCCTCCAATCCATGACCACGATTGATAGATGTTGTGATATATCATCAGCGTTTTTGTGCGGAGGGGGTTTACGACCCAGGCTGATGCGGCAAAGTGCGCCGGCCATGCCCGATTGTAGGCCTCTTCGCGATGAGCGGCTTCGAGAAGTAGTGTGTAGTCGGCTGCTTCTTCATCGTTCTTGGGCGTAAACATTTTTAGATCCTCGATCAGAGTGGCCATAAATGGGCTCCTTTGCGGGCGTTGCGTTTCTCGGCTTTGGTCATATTATCACCTCGATATGTTGTTTGGTGATTTTTCAATTTTGAGTTGCCATATTGCAGGGTTTTTCAGTTGCGGTTGTTTTGGGTTGGATCTATGACAATCTGCGATATTTCGCGTAGGTATTGTTTTCGGTCTACGCGCGGAGGGGTGTCTCCGTGCGTATGATCCGGACACCATGGTTTTGACGTATCCGATTTGACTGATTCTCCGATAGGGAAGGTGAAAATTTTTTCAAAAAAGGGGTTGCGTGAAAAACTGGTTTCCGTATAATACTTTCTTGCGCGCGGACGTGGCTCAGCTGGTAGA